>Ga0304730_1000046_pt1 | contig 143200 bp, 121 predicted proteins | sample M_130628_MF_Meta_FD_190474 | JGI IMG/M metagenome (GOLD analysis project Ga0304730, IMG submission 190474) | Freshwater microbial communities from Lake Montjoie, Canada to study carbon cycling - M_130628_MF_MetaG (v2) (version 2) | ecosystem: Environmental > Aquatic > Freshwater > Lake... | reverse complement strand
TAAAGAGGACTTCGGTCCTCTTTTTTTTACTACAAATGTGGTATTGCTTAGGGTCCAGTGTTAGTCTTTCTTTGCAATTGAGAACAAATCTAAATAGCAGTTATGAGAAAGAGCTTTTATATCGGAATCCTTTGTGCGATGTCACTTTCGGCCTTTAGTCAAAAAGACACCTTGCCAAAATATACGACGCAATACATTGAAATTAAGGAAGCCGTTTTAGATGAAACAGGAAACTTGCCAGCCATAGATGGAGTAAGAATTTATGGGGGAAAGAAGTCGGCTTTCATTTCTCCGGAAAAATTGAACATAGACCTGTCTTCAAATAATTCGCGTCAGCTCTTCGGCCGAATTCCGGGTATTATGGTTTGGGAGAGCGATGGAAGCGGCATTCAAACTGGGATAGCAACTCGCGGACTAAGCCCTAATCGTTCATGGGAATTCAATATGCGTCAGAACGGTTATGACATTGCTTCCGATGTTTTCGGATATCCAGAAGCGTATTACACTCCTCCTGCAGATGCCGTTGCTAAGATTGAAGTGTTAAGAGGTGCAAGCAGTCTTCAATACGGACCTCAATTCGGAGGAATGATTAACTATGTTTTCGATTCAGCTCCTGCAACTAACGGCAGTGTGACTAAGATTCGTCAGACATTCGGGTCTTATGGTCTTTTTAACAATTTCGTTAGCACAGGTCTCCGTAAGAACAAGTTTTCCTTTTACTCATTTTATCACCGAAGATCGGCAGACGGTTGGAGAGAGAACAGCGCGTATCACACACAAACAGGTTTCATTTCAGTTGGATATGATTTCAACGAAAAAGTTAAATTGAAAGCTGAATATACGCATTCAGATATGTTGAGCCAGCAGCCTGGCGGACTCACCGATGCTCAGTTTCAGCAAAATGCTCAACAGAGTTTTCGCTCAAGAAATTGGATGAGTATTCCTTGGGACATGATGAATGTTCAGTTAGATATTAAGACTTCCGAGAAATTTCAACTTGAAATAAAAACCTTTGGATTGCTTGCCACGCGCGGAAGTGTTGGGTTCTTAGATCCGATAACCACCGCAGACAATGTGCTCAGCACCACAAATGATTATGCCGTGCGCAGAGTAGACAGCGACCGTTATCAGAACATAGGAACCGAATTGCGCGGAAAGTATGTGTTTCATTTATTTGGAAATGAACAGACCCTAGCTTTCGGAGCTCGCGCTTATCAAGCGAAGACGTTCCGTCATCAAAAGGGTAACGGCACAACCGGTTTCGATTTCAACATGGAATTAGATTCGTTGGGATACAAAGTGAATTACGTTTTCGGGACGAAGAACTACGCGCTTTTTGCAGAACAGGCCTTATATGTTGGAAAGCGTTTGTTGCTTGTTCCTGGTGTTCGCTTCGAACAAATCACTGCCACCGGAAGTGGGACAGTAAATTACAACAGCGGAGATATCCCATTACAAGAACGCACCGTTTCAAAAGTGTTGGCAGGAATGGGAGCGGAGTTCCATTTGAATAACGACAATGAAATATACGCGAATGCTTCTCAAGCGTTTCGTCCCATGACCTTCTCTGAGCTGACACCCTCTGCAACAACCGATATCGTAGATCCAAACTTGAAAGACAGCGAGTCATTGAACGTAGACCTTGGTGTTCGAGGTGCTTGGAAGAATTACATTCATTACGACGCAAGCGTTTATCAGATGAACATTCAAGATCGAATTGGAACTTATACCGAAAGCAGTATTCGACATGTAACCAACATAGGTTCCTCGTTGTCGAAAGGGGTAGAGGTTTATGTTGAATTGAATGTATTGAATAATTTCAAACAAGGTAAATTCGGAAGTCTTCAGCCTTTTGCATCCATTGCATACAACGAAGCGACATACACAAGCTGGAACGATCCGACAATTATCGCAGGATCTTCTTCCGACCGAACAAATAAAACAGTTGAGAATGCGCCACGCAGAATTCAACGTTACGGTTTAACGTATAAGTTGAAAGGATTCACAGCGACCTATCAGTTGAACAAAGTGAGTGAGTCCTTTGCTGATGCATTGAATACAGTAGCGTCAAATGCGGCTGCAACAACGGGATTAATTCCCGCTTATCAAGTCAGTGATTTGAGCTTTGCCTACAGTGGTAAAGAGAATTACAGCCTTCAAATGGGCGTGAACAACCTCTTCAACGAAAGTTATTTCACAAGAAGGGCCGGAGGTTACCCCGGCCCTGGATTGTTACCCGCGAATGGAAGAACGATTTACTTCACCTTCGGGATTAAGATTTAATCTTAAACTTGTTTAATCATTTGAACGTTCAACGCCAATTTGATAACCTCGTCAAGAACGATAGAACCATCTTCGCTAGTCGCGTTCCAGGTTAATCCGAATTCGCTTCTGTTTAAAGAACCAGTGATTTCAAATCCTGATTTTACTTGTCCCCATGGATCAACCACAGTTCCAGTAAATTCAACATTCATAGAAACTTCTTTCTCAACTCCGTGCATGTTGAACATACCTTTCATTGTGAATTGTCCATCTCCAGTCTTGGTGAAAGAAGTCGATTTGAAATTAACCTTTGGGAATTGCGCTGCGTTGAAAAACTCTTCTCCTTTCAAGTGACCGTCACGTTGTTCGTTACGTGTGCTCACTGAATCGATGTCAGCTTCAAAAGAAATTTCAGCATCAGAAAAATCAGCGGCATTAGCGGCCATAGTTCCTGTGTAAGTATTGAATATACCGTTAACGTTGGTAATCATCATGTGACGTACTTTGAACCCAATTTCACTGTGGGCACCGTCGATATTCCAAATTTGTTTGCTCATGTTATTTATTTTTTTCGAATTTAAGATATTTAGGTTTGAACTCTGCGAGTTTACAATAAAATAATGTAGTTCTTTTACAAAGTTGAATTGAGAAGTCTTCCAGATTCAACTAATTTTTTTAGTAGGGGAGAACGTCGCATGGCTTCCAATAAATTCAAATGTCCCACGTGGTGCGTGTCGGTGCCAATGAAATCGACCAAGTCAGCTTCAATCAAACGTTCTGAAATGCGCTTCACCCCTGGGCCATAATGACCGGTTAGACAATTCGTATTTATCTGAATGTGAATTCCTCGGTCTGCAACGTCTTCGTATTTCGAGAAGTTGTTATGCCAATATTCGTAGCGCTCAGGGTGAGCAAGAATAGGCTTGTATCCGTTCAATTGCAAATTGAAAACAGCGCGCTTGTAATTAATCTGTTCCGTATCGAAAGACAATTCAAAGAGCACATGTTTATCTCCAAAACTCAGGATGTCGTCTTTAGCAATGAGCTCTTCAAAGTGCTCATCGACGTAGTATTCCGCAGCAGCTTGAAATTCAATGTCAATTCCACGAGCTAACAATTCAGCTTTAACCAGCGCTTCCTTCTCGCGAATAATTTCGGTCGTGTTTTTATACATGTCCCAGAAAATATGCGGAGTGGTGATGAGCTTTTTATAGCCCATGCTGTGCAAGGCTGAAATGAGTTCAATGGAATTTTCCATGTCTACAGAACCGTCGTCAATCCCAGGAAGCAAATGACTGTGCATATCGGCAACAATAGGAGAGAAGCTCAACGCTTCATCCAATTGAGGATTTCTTTTTTTGAAGAGGTTTCCGAATGCTGACATGATTTTTTTTATTGCTCGCTAAGATAACTCAATAGCACGGGTTGTTTTAATTTATGTTGAAACGAAATCCAACACGGAACCAACGTCCAGGCATTTCAATATACCCTTGATCAATGTATTTTCTGTCTAACAAATTCGTCACATCAAAATTCATCGTGATGTTTTCATTCAGCTTCCACATGCCACGGAAATCAAAGACAGTGTAGTTTGTGCCGGTGAAACGTTCCGTATAGCGAACGGTTAGGTTGGTGCTTAATGTTTTTGTAATGTTCTGACGGTATTGAAAAGTAACTCGATGTCTTGCGTGATACAAGGCATACTTGCTTTGCACATCGTTTTCGGTTCCGAGCTGTGCATCGAGGTAGGTGTAATTCAACTTCAAAGATGCGTTATCGCACACTTGCCAATGTAAGTTCGCATTTACCCCCAAGAAATTAACGGTAGTAAAGTTGGAAGGCGTCCATTTGTCAGATGCGCTCGCTCGCGTGTAGTTGATGGCATTGAATACGCTGCGATAAAATCCGCTTGCGGTGAAATTCAACTTACCGAATTTTTTGAAACCCACTTCAACGTTGCGAGCTTTCTCTCCTAAGAGCGAGTCGTTTCCTGTGTTTGAACGATCTGAGTAATACAATTCGGTATAAGATGGAAGGCGGTTGCCCGTTCCGACATTAGCGAAGATGGCAGACTTGTTTGTGAAGTGACGAATGGTCTCGATTCCTGGAAAGAAGCTTACCCCATTTGCAGTGTTGTATTGGGCATTCACACCTAGCGTAGTGTTGAATTTTCCAAGCATAAATCGTTCTTCTCCGTATATGTTGAAGAACGAACGTGAGTGATCCCCGAGGTTCGTGCTTTGAATGATTTCAGTTCTGCCTTCAGCGCCTAGACCCAACTGACCAAATTTGTTCGCTCGGGTGGCATGCAATTCAATTCCCGCTACTTTGCTGTTGTGTGTGTTCTCGTAGTAACTCGGATTGTCCTTAATAAAGACGTAATGGTCGTGATTGAAACGAGCGTAGACAATGGGTTTGAACGTCCAAATGTTTTTCTGATCTACAATATTTGCTTTCGCAGAAACGAATGAAGTGTTCACCTCTTCAAAAGCGTCTTTGTCATACGGATAAGCATAATAGCCGTTAGCTCCAAAGCTGTTTTTAAAATGTCCAGCCATGATATCCAAGGTGTTGTTTCTCTTCAATTGGTAATGTCCGAGGTAGCTGATGCGCTGCTGATCATTTGCAGAATTGTAGCGGTATCCATTCGTTTTGAATTGACCTGCTGAAACGCTGTGTTGCGATCTGTTTTTTCCGAAGGCGGCCATGGCTTGAATACCATTCGCAACAAATCCTTCTTGAGAAGAAGCTGTGGCGTTGAAGGTTTCAACAAAGGAAGTTCCTGCTTTCGGTAGAGAAGTAATGATGTTAATGGCACCAGCCAACGCGTTTGAACCGTAGATTCTTCCGGCTGTTCCGTTCATGACTTCAATGCGTTCAATTTGCGAGATGTCAACGGGAAGGTTCAGCATGTGATGTCCGGTTTGTGGATCGCGCATCGGAACGCCGTTAATCAAAATAAGGCATTGCTCGAATCCTGCACCCATCATAGATAGATCGGCTTGTGCTCCAAATGGTCCGCGCTCGCGAATGTCGAGACCTGAAACGTAACTCAACAATTCATTCACACTTCGAACAGGAAGGGACTGAATGTCTTTCTTCGTTATCACTTGAACATCGCGTCCGTAGTTTCCGTTCAAACGTTTTTCTTGAATGTTTGCGCCAACCAGGACGTAGGTTTCAATCGAAGGAAGGTTTATATAGTCTCTTGGAATAACATAAGTTCTCGGGGGTTGAATACCTTCGATGACTTTGATAGAATCGGGCTGAGCCCAAGAAGTTAATGCAGTAGTGGCAGAGAAAGCAGCTAAAAAAAGTTGTTTCATTTTCATGGTTTTCGAATAAAAATCAGCTGTGCGAATATACTTCAATGTGTTTCGTACATTTGCATTTCAAACCTAGAATTATGAATCATGCTATAAAGTTTTTGTTTGCGCTATCGAGCGTGTTTATGACCGTTCTTTTGTTTAGTGATGGATATTGGGGACGGGGAATTGCCATGATCATTCCATCTGCGGTATTGGTTTTCATGTGCACGCGCAGTGTGCGAATGATTTTGGTGTTTTATTATATGCAAGTTCAGAAGATTGAAAAGGCACGCAAGTGGTTAGAGCGTATTAAAGTGAATCAATTGTGGAAGAATCAACGTGGATATTACTTCTTTATCAAAGGGTCTATGGACGTTCAAACCAACAAGTTCTCTGAGAGTGAGCGTTTGTTCAAAGAAGCGTTGCGTTTAGGGTTGAAGAAAGACGTAGATAAAGCAGCCGTGTATTTGAACCTTGCTGTTTTATCGGGAAACAAGAACGACAAGTTAACAGCGACTATGCATTTGAAAAAAGCAGAAGCGTTGGATTCAAAAGGATATTTGAAGAACGACATCAAGCAGGTGAAGAAGATGTTGAATGCGAGTCCGAAAATGGTTCGTCGTTAGGGGCGAATAATCATTCGCCCTAATTTGGGAATGAAAAAAAATCGGGGCGACAAATGATTCGGGGCGGCAAATGATTCGGGGCTAATAATCATTCGCCCCAATTCAAAATAGATATCAAATAGAATCCGAAATCATCGGAAGTACCTCCAAACTCTTCATCAGAGCATACAGCGGAAGCGTCTTCATCTTTTCGTTTACCTCATCTTCGGATAAATTTTTAAAAATCAGAATTGCTCCATTTCTGGTCGGACGAAGGAAGAGTTGTTCCAAAAAACCTTCGGCCTTCCAGGCTGCAACCACTTCTCTTTCGTGTTGAATGATTTCTTGAAAGTTTTCAGGAAGGTTGTCTGTGTGGATGGTTAGGATGGCTAAAACGTGCGTTGCATTCATAATTTTTGATTTGTAATTTTTCGAAGCGAATAGAAATTAGCTTTCGGCAAATATATTCGAAGTAACTTCGTTTTCCTTCGGAGAAAAAAAAACATTCAATGAAAAGAAACATTCTTCTTTTGGCCGCAGCCATAGCTATGAGTACAACAGTAACCGCTCAAGAAGTGAAACATCCGAAATACAAGATTTCACAATTTCAACTTTCATTCGGTGGTGATCGCTCTTTGGCGCCTTTAAACATAAACCAGAATGAATTCAATGTTCTTGCCCCCGGTGCTCAGATACCCGCGAATTCAACGCCTTACACCACTCAGTTTGGTTGGGATGCACCAACATTAAATATGAACGTTGCCTTTCATCCGTTAAAGAAGAATGGTCTAGCAGGAGAATACAATAAGAATCGCACTTTCCGTGCAGGTATATCGGCGCAGGGAATCAGCGCTTCCATCTACAACACCTCCAATTCTTTTACTACAAGAATAGACACGTTGGTGTCCTCCGCGAATGGAAGCATATACGGATTTGTAGATTCCACTCATCGCGATTTTACGTTTAGCAATTACATGGCTACCGCGGTGAAATTAGATTTTTCTTATTTGGCATCAACCGATGTTTCGAAACGATTTTCATTTTATTCGGGAGTTGGATTGAACTTCGGAATTACGCTTGCACCGCGCACAGAGATTCACTCGCACGCATGGGATTCAGAGCAAATAACAGATACTAACGGCAATTACATTTCAACGCAGTCTGTGTACAATGCCCTGAATGTTAATCGTCAGGTTTATCAGAATAAGATGGGCTACATGGCAGCGTTGTATGTTCCTATTGGCGTAGATTTTCGTTTAGGAAAGAAGAACGAAGTCATGAAAAAGATGCATCTGTTTTTTGAATTGCGTCCGACTGTTTCGGTGTTAAGCATTCCTGAGACGAAGACGTATGTTTATCCGAGTATGCAGAATTGTGTGGGTATTAAAATAGAGTGGTGATATTTGGGTAAGAATGTGTAAACACGAATGTTGCAAAGCAACGAATGTCCTGTGGACGAATGCCGGAGGCGAATGTTGCGTAGCAACTAATGTTACGGTGTAACGAATGTCCTGAGGACGAATGCCGGAGGCGAATGTCTTCGACGATTTTTAAGATTGATTTGTATAAAGTGAAATGAGTAAGAAAGAGGTATACGAAGCGTTGGTGAAGTTGATTCAAGAGCGAGGAGCAGAGATGCAATTGGCGTGGAATGAATTAATGGAATCGAACAAGCAAGAGGGGAAGAGTTCGGCTGGAGATAAGCACGAGACTGCGGCGGCGCAGGTGCATTTGGAATTGGAGAAGATGGGAAAGCAGATGCAAGAGCACAATCGAAGGAGCGAAGAAGTAGAACGTTTTAATCCTTCGAAAATTTCAATATCCCAAGAAGTCCGTGTTGGATCATTGGTTGAAACCAATGCAGGTTGGTTTTACATCATTACCTCTTTCGGAAAACTCACCACACCATCAGGAGATTGTTTCATCATTAGCGCTGTATCTCCTATTGGACAAGCGCTGCTTGGGAAGCAAGTTGGAGAGGTGTTTCAGTGGAATGGGAGATCGGGGGTGGTCGTTTCTATTAAATGATTATATCAATAATAGAATTCCGTTTTTCGCTTTCATTTATAAAAATGCACAAGAAATCATCTAAACTTATCAGATTTGAATTATTTTTGATACAAAGTTTATCCCTAAATAAATACTGATCAAAATTCTCCGAATCCTTTTAATTACCCAAGATGAGATTGTTTACAACGTTGTTTTTTTTGTTTGTTTTTTGTAAAACTGTTTTTTCTCAGAGTCATGAACCCGATAGCGCAATGGTTCTAACTACTGAAGGTTGCAAGTATATTGATTACTATTTCGGAGATTCATTAACCTACTCTTGGAGTGGTAAGTGTGAGAATGGTTGGGTAAATGGAAGTGGCGTTTTAACTAAACACAATAGAGGTGAAGAATTTTCGGCAACGACTGCAAATTTCATTTCTGGTGTGGCTCAAGGAAATGGTGAATTCAAGCTTATTCAAACAAATCAGAAGTTTAATGGACAATTCGTTAACGGTCATCTAATTGGAGAGGGAGAGTATTGGAATGAAAGAGGTGATTACTATAAAGGTCAAATTCTAAATTCTAAATTACACGGAAATGGTAAAATGACCTACGGCAATGGATCCGTTTTCCAAGGTACTTTCAGATTTAATAATTTCTGGACGGGCAATTTTACAAATCTTAAAGATGAGGTTATTTATTTTTATAGAGGAGAAAAAGTAGATAAGCTGAAAGCCAACGAAGTATACAATCCAAAATTAGGTGTTGAATTAACCGAGTACTTCAATGCCGAATGGAAGCGTTGCAATAAAAAAGATGCTGTTTATTTTCGTAAAATCACCTACGAGGCACCCAACAAGCCAAAGGGAAAAATTCGCGATTTCTTCATCAACGGAGGAATTCAAAACGAATATTATGCATTGTACGTAGATTATTACGATGACCAAATGACATTCTTTAAAAAATCAAAAGGTGTTTTTTTTCACACGAACGGAAACCCTTCATCTATTTCAAGTTTTGATCATCAATCGAGGAAATGTGGAAAAGAATACACTTACTACGAAAGTGGCGAATTGCTCTCGGAAAGCAATTTTGGTGATTTTGGATTACTCCATGGTCCCCATCGCGAATACTACAAGAATGGAAATTTAAGAGGCTATTCCAAGTATTCCAATGGAATTAGATTGAATAACGCTTATTGGCAAATAACTGAAGATGGTATTTGGATAGGTTCTAAAAAAATGGACTTTGAAAATGAGATTGACCGCTTTCAAGTTGAGGGTAATTGCGCCAATCCATCTGAATATTCAGGGATGCTTTTCATTGATATAAAAGATAAAGATTGCAGTTACTACAACCCTAATATTGCTCAAAGCAATCATGAATTTCCCTTTTCATTGGAATTAGATGCAATGATGGATAAACCACATAATGATAAAACGATTGGCTTGATTTTTAATTATGTGGATGAGAATAATTTTGCCGCTCTTAAATTAAATGGAGGCGGATTGTACTCTATAATATCTATCAACAAGGGAGCTGAGAGTATTCTTGTTCAATGGTCAGGTTTGGATTTGCCAAAGGAAAAAGATAAAATGAATTTTGATGTTCTTTTGTCTTTTGTTTCGAATGAACTTATTCTAGAAATAAACGATGTAGAATTAAATCGTATTCCTTTCCAACCAAAAGAAGATATGGAATACGGACTATACTTTAAGGGTAAAGGACTTTCGCTAATTAGAACATTAGGTGAGATTATCTATTTTGATGAAGAAACTTCAAAAGGTTATTTAAATTTTGCTTTGGCGGAAAAAGAAGGTAAATCCTTGTCCAGTGAAGAAAGTGAATTTACGGGGAACGGAAGCGGTTTTTTAATTACCAATGACGGTTACATTGCAACAAACTATCATGTAATCGAGAACGTCTCAGAAATTAATGTTGTGTTTGATGTAGATGGAGAACAATTGAGTTACAGCGGGGAAGTTGTGCACAGTGATAAAGATAACGATGTTGCTATCATAAAAGTTGACTTGTCGGATAGAAAAGTTCAATTGCCTTATGTGTTGGCTTCAAAACTGCAAGAAGTAGGATCATCAATTTTCGCTCTAGGCTATCCTTATGCCGATGTAATGGGCAGCGAAATCAAATACACCAATGGGGCAGTAAATGCAAGAACTGGGCTTCAAGGAGATGTTAGATTTTATCAGGTTTCCGCACAGGTCCAACATGGCAATAGCGGTGGGCCTTGCTTTAATGAAAAGGGAGAGATTATTGGAATTGTCTCTGCAATGCTAGACGACGCTGTATATGAGAATCAAAATGTAAATTATGTTTTGAAAATCTCCTATCTAAAGAATTTAATGGAACTTCTTCCGAGTAAGTCAACAGAGTTTACTCCAAAAGTTTCGAAGTACGGTTCTACTCAAGACATGATTAAGGACTACAAGAATTTTGTCCCGATTATTTACACGAAATAATTTCAATAGAAGTCTCTGTTAGTCTCAAAACAACGGCTCGCCGTTTAAATCAGTCGCAAGAATTTCACTCATGTAATCGAAAAACGGACGCATGGCTTGGAAAGTGGTGAAAACGTTTTCGAGGTATTTTTCCGATTGCGCTTGTTTGTCGGTGAATTTTTTAACGAGTAGAAACTGTTTGTAATTGATGAGGTCAATGGCAGGATGGTCTTTGTCGAAACCTTTCGGAGATGATTTCAGTTGCTCGCCTTCTAGTTTTCCAAAGGTTGAAATGAATTCCTTCGAAGAAAGAATGTCTCTCAAAGGCTCTGGATCTGCGGCAATCTGAAGTCTAATATGCTTTAAGTCTTCCGGAGAAGGTCCCCAGAATCCGCCGCCTAAAAAACAATTACCAGGTTCTATGTGGAAGTAATAGCCACCGCGCAATTCCTTTGTTGCACGCGTGAACGCTCCGCCAATGTTGGTTTTGTAGGGTAACTTGTCTTTCGAAAAACGAACGTCTTTGTGAATACGAAACAACGACTTCTTTCCGCTTACGGTTTCAAGAGTGTCGCATTGTTTCATTTGTAAGAGCAACTCATCTGCAAACAAAGCCACCAAATTGTATTGCTCTTGGTATCTTTCTTTATTCAGTTGAAACCACTCGCGGTTGTTATTTTCTTTTAACTCTTCCAAGAATGAAAAGACTGAAGTGGGGATGTGTTTTTGCATGGTGAAATTGTTGTGTGTGAAGTTACGAATGAAGTTTCTATTACCATTAAAAGGTAAGAATGTGCGAGCACGAATGTCTTCGACGAATGCTTACTGCGAATGCCCTTCGGGCGAAAAAAAAATTTGCTCTCTTTTAGTTCTTACTAATTCATGAGCATTGTTTTTTATTGAGTTTATCATAAATTTATATTTCAGGAATTTTGCAAAATAATAACAAAATGAAATGCTTTATTTTTAGGTCGTTTTTTTGGATATCAATATTTCTTTTTATTCCAATGGCCCTTACAATTGATGTTTGTCAGGCGGAGGGTTATAATTCGAATTTTATTTCTGATTTTATGATCATTAGCGGTTTTTTCCTTTTGGTTGAGGTCTTAATCTATTTATTTGATGCGCTCATACTTCTAATAAGAAAAATGGCTAGGTTGGAGGTTGAAATGTCTGAATTGGCATGTTTTGGCAAGGGGGTATTACTCTTTGTATGCTGGGTTGGTCTTAATGTCTATTTTTTTAATAATGGACGATGTGATATAATTATGGGTCCAGCAGACAGTGGATTATGTTTAGCAATGGGAATTAGTATTTTAATCAACTATTGGAAGGTACAGATTTTGAGGAAGAAAGAAATCACCCTTTGAGTTAGTAGTTGCTTAGTTCCAATTACCTAGTAGGAACAACGCAGTTCCTACAACGCAGTTCCTCAGTACCCCGGATAGCAGTGTAAAGCCTTTGAGCGAAGCGAGAAGCTTGGAACGAATAGCCGGAAAAGGTTCAAAAAAAAAAGCCCCGAATGTATCGAGGCTTTTCAAGCGGAGAGCTAGGGATTCGAACCCCAGGACCTGTTACAGTCAACAGTTTTCAAGACTGCCGCAATCGACCACTCTGCCAGCTCTCCGCGGCAAAGATAATATCTTTTTCGAATCACAAAAGAGTTTTCTTAAATTCGTTGCAATGAATCTCGCATCTTACTCAAAATCAATAGCGCTCTGCTGCATTTTTTTCGCAACAGCCCATTTCTGTGCCGCTCAGCACTATGTTATCCTGCAAAACGGTGATTCAATTGCCGGAATTCGTTTGACGTACGATGCGCCCATTGCGCAGAATGCGTATTTCACGCTGGATCAGAACAGATGGAAGGCCAATGAGATTTCGAAGTTCAGTAACAACAACGGCACTTTCGCGAATCTTTCACTCATTCACGGAATTGATACCGAACGCTACGCCGTGCGGATTAAAACAGGAAGAGTTGCCAATGCCTTTGAGGAAATTCCGTTCGGGGTGTATTGCGACGATACACTGAAGGTTTATCCGGGTATGAAGAAGATTAATAAACTTCTGGCATCAGGAAAAGAACTCGACTACTACAACATAGGCAACGGTCCGGTGTATGCGGCGAATTACAAGAACATGATCAGAGACTTTAGTTCCAACAGCGAATCGACCTATTACATTCAACATCACCGCAAACTCAAGCGCACGCAGATTGCATTGTTAACAGCAGGTTTGAGCATTCTATCGTATGAATTTTTTCGTCAAGATAATTTCGAATTCACTCCTGTTTTCGCACTTGGAACCATTATATCTCTTTCTCCATTGTTGGTGCAAACACCAAAGAAAGATGACATCTGGATTGCCTTCGATGAGTTCAACAAAATCTCTGATTTTCCCACTACGAAGTAGGAACAACGAAGTTCAAAATTCAGCTTTTCTTCTTCAATTCTTCCAAACTAATAATTCCCGAACCATGAGCGCAGCGACATTCATTCTTTTTCGTGTCGACCCACATAATATGCCTGCGGTTATGGAAAAGACAAGAGGCTGTCCAGCTATCAGAATTAAAACCTGATGGTGTAGGGGAAAGCCCTAAACGAATCAGCTCCTGAACAATGGGCGAGTTCTTACGCCTCGCTTCCAAGATGATTTGTTCTTGTTTTCGTTTCTTTTCTTCAATGAAAAATTGGAAGGCTTCGCGAGAAATAACAGTGCTACTAACAAAAGAAATACTTCCATTGAATCCTCCGCAATTCTGGGCCCAATAGGCGCAGAAATTTTGAAGCAAATTCGGATTCATTAAATCTTCTTCCGAAATGTTTTTTCGTAAAGTGAGTTTGGAATCGTTTTCTGGCCTTCCTTCCAATTCAATTGTTTTCGAATAAATGCCCAATCCTTCTGGGCCTTCAAAAAGGAAATAGGTTTCCACCCATTCAATGGGATTGAACTCGTGTTTTAATTGTAAGAATTCGGTGTTCAGTTTGTCTTTCAACCAAGTGTTATTTTGAGTGTTCTTCATTGTGTTAATTAATTTAGTTACGAAATGAAATGTGAGTTAGCCATAGCAATAACATTTTTACTGCTGTTCACCAGTGTGCCGCCAGACGGAATGCTTGTGCAAAAACGAATCTCATTTTCTTCGAAATAATACGCTTGTAATGGCGTCAAAACCAGACACATTCGATGTTTCTGATTTTTTTTTGAATCTAAATGTTCTCTGTATTCAGTAGCAACCTTCATGAGATAGGATGAATTTTCAAGGATATCATCTATTGGAGAATTCACGAATATTCCGGTTAAACCAATGGGTTTTTCGGCTATAAAATGTATAGGCATCTGCATATATACGGCGTGATGCATTCGCACAATGATATAAGGGAATTTCCCATGTCCTTTTGCAATGGATTCTTTTGAAAGAGCGTATTCGGAATTGTTATTTATTGACTGATTCATGGCTTATATTTTATTAGATAAACGAACGGATTCTATTTCAGAAAGTTGAAATGGAAGTGGGGAGGGGATGAATAAAACTTGTTTGCACTGCGACTGAACGGTGAAATCTCCATCGCTTCTATTGAAACAGAAGGCAGCACTTTTCGGATTGTAGTCTTCTTTCAAATGCAACAGCACACAGTCGGGCATTTTCGAAAGATTAAGCGTAGTCACTAGTGCTAGATGCGTGAAGTGAATTAGCAGTGGGAAATCGTATTCATTCAGCAGTGGAGCTACAGGAATGAAAGTGTTGTCGAGGCTAACCTCGTTGGGGACGAACGTAAGCTCGAGTCCCGATTTTAAGCGAACAATGAGTTGCTTTTCCATACAAAAAAGGTTTTAGTTAAACATTAAACTTCTTTGTACTTCGATCTGAAAAAGGATTGATACGTTTGTTTTTGGCTTGAGGCCCGTATTGTTTTACCACCGTGGTGTCTTCACTCGGTTGGTACCATTTAAGGTTCGAAATACGATGCAAACATAAATAAAAAATTATTTGCTGTGCAAATAAATTTTTTAGAATTTCGAAGACGAATGCTTCGCGAATGCCGGAGGCGAATGTTGCGTTGCAACTAATGTGCAAGCACGAATGCTTACAGCGAATGCTTCGCGAATGTGCAAGCACGAATGCCGGAGGCGAATGCTTACAGAGAATGCTTCGCGTATGTGCAAGCACGATTACAATTACACAGTAGGAATAAAATCTTCGATTTTCCCATTACGAAGTAGGAATAAAACCGTAGGTTTTCCAATAACGAAGTTCTCAATCCTTCATCAAACTCAACACAATCATCTTCCGCTCAGAGGTGTTGATGGTGTTCGCACGAAATTTCGCGCACTCTGAAATGTCTTCAATCTTTCCATTTTTCAACACTAAAACCAATGCAATTCGATATCCCGATCTGTTTCCAATAAACTCTATGGCGCGGTCTAAAAAGTGATCACAGCCTTTGCCAAGGCATGTGCCGTGACTCTCTTTTAGATGCAAATCTGAGAAGCCCTTGAACATGTCAAAGGCTTGTTCAAGTCGACCAATGAACTTGGCTTTTGGAATTTCCATATAGGTTTCTCTTTCCAGAATAAGGTCAATCATTTCAAGATCCATGCGCTTGAAGAAATGCACAAAGGCATCGCGTTGCGACATGGGTTCTTTTTCCTTGGGTTCAATGGTGAAGAGAGTGAGTTGCATCTTTTACTTTGTAAAGAATGTGCTTTGCACGAATGTCTTTGACGAATGTTGCGGAGCAACGAATGTCTTTGACGAAAGTGATTGGCATCTGTTAAATTAATTATTATGGGGAGTCGAATTTAGAATGAAAAAATGCATTTGAAATGCATGGGAATTAAAATTTATAAAGGTGAAATTTTATGAACAGGTACATTTATTTCCGGAAAGTAGATGTGAATAAAAATAGTTTTTTCAGCAATGAAAAGGGAAGTAGCTCGAAATGAAAAAAAAACAAACCTGACAAAAAGTTTTTCGGCATGAATTTACATGTCGGGTTTTATGCTGAAAACTTATTTTGGAGTCCTAGGAATTTTTAGGAAGATTTGTATCAGTCTATTTCGAAGAATAAAATATAACAGATTGTTTTCAGTGTGCATAAACTGTGCATTGCATTGAGTTTTCTTTGTGTGGAATGAATTGTTATAAAAAAAACAACAAGGTTGTAATAAGATGAAAATCGAAAAAAGTAGAGTGAATTTTGCTTCGTTAAATAAAATGAAAACGTTGGTATGGAAGTAATGCATACAAGAAGATTGAATTTGGGTATAATTGCCGTGTCTTTTTTATTCGTATTGTTAATTGCAGGATGTCATAATCCTCCTTCTATAGAGGAGACCCTTGCAAGCTTGAGGTCTATGCAACCGACAAGGTCGCAGAATTCGTCTGTAGAAAATGAACGAACCGACAATTCAAGTCAAATAGACAGTCGCACAGCGCCAATGGACTCTGTTACTTATTGGAAAATGGTAAGAGACTCGTGTCCGGAATTGTTCCGCAAAGTGCCATTGAGCCCTTATGAGGCTTATGACAAATGCAGGTCGGGATATTTTGTGGGTGGAGGGTGCGAGAGTTGTATAGATAATTACTTTAAGCTTTACGCCAAAGTGCTCAGGAGAAAAAGCGGAAAGGAGATGAAGCCTATTCGAAACGACACACAAGAGGCTCTTCGATTGTTGAATTATATATCACATGAATTGTCTGGAGGAGGCACTTTTTACGGACATATGATGGAGAGATCAGAAGGAGAAATGGAGCACAGTCTCTATAAATATGAACATGGTGAGATGGATTTTAGTGCGATCGATTTGGATAAAGAGCGCAGCACATTGTTTCGTAAATGGAAGAAGAGTATTCACAAGTCAATAACAAGGGAAGGTGGTATGAATTTCAGTGGAGTAAGAGATGTTGAATTGGAAAAGCAACTTTTAGATTCTTTGTCGCGAATGAAAACTTTGGTGAAAACGCCCTTTACATTGACTTATCTCGATGAGTTCGGCCGCAGATTTTACTCAGACTTGAAGTTTTAAATTGTTAAAATTTATGAATTCGGATTTATTCAATGTGCTTAAAGTATTGGTGCTATTCTTGTTTGTGGCCGCTCGCTACCATGATCGTATCCGAGATTTTAAGTTCGGCGACAAGAAACCAAAGAAAGAACGTATGAAAAAACTTATGAAATTTGTGAAGCGCACGTGGCGCTTTTGGACCCCTAAATACAAGGTAAAGCGAGTGCAGGATGATGTGAAGAAAATCTTGACCGATGCTCAAATTCGTTATCGAGTGAATGTCCCTGATGACGATATTGAGTTCAGTTTTTCAGGCGATGATGGCCAGAGCTATTCGTTTTATCTATCAACAGAATCGAAAACTCATTTGCGCTTTTACGTTACGTTTTCGCTCGATTTATATCCCGAGGCTTATGATAGACTTTGTCATTTATCGCAGATGTTTAATGATCTAATTGTAGATGTGAATTTGCGATTGAATATGGAACACAGAAAAATTTCACTTTTCAGCAGTATCCCTTTGGATTATGCTCAGCTTAGACCTGAATTGATAGAAGGACGACTTCACGATATGAATTTCTATTCAGCGGATATTTTGTGGGCTTTTAATAAATTATTGAAAACAGATGAAGAGGCTGTATTTGTTTTTGCTGAGTTAGTGGAGAGAGCTCAAGGGAAAAACTGATTTTTAGAGCTGTGCTTATTTCAAAATCTTTGACCACTTTAAAATAGCTCTTTTGCAAATCCACTATTTCTCTTATTTTAGCGCTATGAAAAAATTTCTCCTCCTCCTCACACTTTCGATTTCAACATTAGTTGCCTTTTCACAGGCAGCGAATAAATCGAAAATCTATTTGAAAAACGGAGATGTCCTCACTGCGCGCATTGTTGGATACAAGCCACAAGAGTCATTCACCATTGAGATTTCGGTTAATGCTGTTGTTGATATTCCTTTCAACGACATTGAATACATTGTGCTTGATGCGAATAATAAGAACACTGCGAAACCAGCGGAACTAACTGCAGCGGATATCAATACTATGCCTTCTCCAAAAGATAAGAAAACAGACAGCGATTTTTATTTCGAGTCAGTGAATGAAGGCGTTGTTGGATTGGGAGTGGGTAAGGTTGGGGGATTCACTATTGATATTCCTTTGTATGATCCATGGGGTGGAATTTATGGCTACGACAAGCAAACACTTCCAAACACAACTTCTTTCGGTGGTGTTTATTCTGCGAATGGAATCGGATATAAGAATTGGGCTTTCGCAGGGATTGGGATTGGCGCAATGGGATATTCAGACGATATTGGATTCTCTGTCCCTTTCATGCTCGACCTTCGTGCTCGCTTGATGCCGAACAAAAAGATAAGTCCATTGGTGATGGTTTCTACCGGTATTGCTTACCACAAGGGAAGTGTAGGTTCAATGGATTTGAATGACGGGGCAGGAGTATCCTTGAAATTAAATGATCAAATAAACATTCACGCTTTGTTGGCGCACAGCTACATGCGCTACTACGGAAGACTTTCAGCTTCTGGCGCTGCAGTGTTAGATGGAATCTATTACAATTACTTTGGGGTGCGCATGGGCGCTAGTTTCAGATTCTAACGAACCAACTGAAACCATCCGCTGCGTTGGTTCGGAGCTAGAATAGATTCGCCATTGGCGTATTCTGCATTTACGACGTAATAATAAACTCCTGTTGCAGCCTCGTTTCCGTTGATATTTCCGTTCCAATTGTTATCCGGATCAGTGGATTCGAAAACCAAAGTGCCCCAACGATTGAAAATCTGTATGGAATAATTCGTCACAGCAGTTGTACTTCCGTCGCCAGAAAATACCAAGTGAAACGTTTCGTTGAAACTATCATTCGTTGGACTGAAGATATTGGGAATGGCCAATGCGGCGCATTCTGGAAGATCGAGGGTATAGGTTCCCGAAGCATCGCATCCGTTCGGATCAAGCGCAGCAACACTCACAATTGCATTGGAAAGCAATTCAATACTGAAATCGGAAGAGCCATTGTACCAAAAAATGTTCGAATAAGTTGGATCAATTCCCAAGATAGTGGGCCCGTCCCAACAACCCGATTGTGTAAGATTCTGGATAGTAATAATCGGATTGTTATTCGCGCTGAATAGTTGTGCGATTGAGGTAAAAGCACATCCACCAGGATTGGTACTTGTGACCTCATAAATCCCCATTTCCACACCAAGAAACGAGGTAAATCCTGAAGTCAACGGATTTCCATTTAACGTCCATTCGTTATTCACTGCTGGACCATCGCTCACAACATTCAATGTTAGTTGCTGTGTTTCTCCAATACACAATACAGTAGAAGCAGGGGAGAGCGATGTCTGAAAATTTTGATAGTCGAGTTGAACTGGCGCACTCGGTGCTATACAAATGTCGTTCGGACAAGTCAGCGAATAAACGCCATCAGCATTGGCTGTATATGAATCAGATATTTCTCCTGCAAGATCAACTCCATTCATTTGCCATTGATAAGTGCTGCAAATATTGGTTGTACTCAATACAGTCGGCGAATTATCGCAAACAACTTCATCAACATTCGGAGTAATATTCAACGCGCTCAACGGTATGACATTCACAGTAGCACCATCGATTAATGTATCTGCACTGCAGCCATTGCTTGCAATAAGCGAGTAGGTATAAACTCCAGGTGCATTGTAGCAAATGGTTGGAGCTATGCTGTCTAAGGTTAAATCTGGAGTTCCATTGACAATCCATGTCCACAAACCTGGATTACCCGCTGACGTATTAATTACTTGAACGCAATCGCCTTCACAAACGCTGTTTTCTGAAATACTGAAACTTGCAGTCACAGGAACGTCGCTATTGTTAGATGCTCCCGGCGATGGGGGCAAGGTTCCTGACACCCACGGATTCACGCCATCGCAACTTCTAAATAGAGTAAGTCCATCGTTCGATCCTTGCGCAGGTACCGTTTGTATTTGAGTGAAAACAGGAAGAATAGGAACGGTGAATGTAGGGCAAGGGCCGAAGGGGTTTGTGGTGAAGGAAGTCTGCTGATTCCATTGCCCACCACCCCATACGATGCCGTCGATAATGGTTCCAACATTATCAAACAGCAAAAGTTGCTCTGCGCTATTGGTGAGAATTCCAACCTGTGCGTTCGGTCCTGTGGTGCAACCGCAGGTTCCAATATTAACATCCACAGGCACTCCTGAATTAGATGAACCAATAACAATGAATCCGTTGCCAGGTATGGTTGTCCCTGCAGGCATGGTGATAGAAAAATCTCCGTCGGAGAGAATGTAGCATTCAATGTTCCAAGGGAACGGACAAGTGTTATACAATTCAATCCACTCACCAGTATTGGGTGTGCAGCTTCCGTCGCAGGCGCCAGCGGCATTCACCATAACTTCGTTAATGACCACACACTGACCAAAACTGGTTAGGGTGGAAAGTAGCAATGCTGTTAGGATTGAATAAAACTTCATCATGCAAATGTAAGAGGAAGATGCTTTGTAATTCCTATCACACAAAGGAAGAATTCGGCTTCGTATCTTCGCGCTATGAAATATTCAAGTTTACTGTTGTTCGCGGCGCTCTTCTTTAGCGCATGCACTTCCAACGGTGGTAATCAAGTGCTCGATGCTAAGACGTTTTCTGAAAAGTTGAAAGCTACGCCTAATGCGGTTTTATTGGATGTTCGGACGGAAGAGGAATTTGCAAAAGAGTACATTGAAGGAGCTTTGTTAGCCGATTGGAACAGTGATGATTTTCAGCGCAGAATTGATGCTATTGATAAAAATGCTCCGGTTTTCGTTTACTGCCTTAGCGGAGGCAGAAGCTCAAGTGCGGCTGCTGCCATGCGCAAGCAAGGGTACAAAGAGGTGTATGAACTTCAAGGAGGAATGTTGAAATGGAAATCGGCTGGTTTACCCGTTGTTGCAGGAAAGGCGAGTGCTTCCGGCGGTATGAGTTCAGATGAATATAAGACTCTTGTTTCGGTTGGAAATGTACTGGTCGATTTTTCAGCTGAATGGTGCGCTCCTTGTCGCAAGATGAAGCCTTCTTTAGAAGAATTAGCGAAGGAAAATCCTTCATTGAAAATTGTAACGATTGATGTGGATGAAAACCCGAATATCGCGACAGAATTGGGTGTAGATGCCCTTCCAACTTTGAAATATTATTCAAATGGAGAATTGAAATTCAGTAATGTTGGATTTATTTCGAAAGAAGATTTAAAGAGTAAGTTGTGAAACTAGAATCTTAATATTTCAATCCATTTGTTTCCGAGAGCTTTACTATAATGGTATATTTGCAAATACCTTAAGTAAATTATTTTGAAAAAAATACTCGTTTTAATTTCTGCAGTAGCAATTATTTTCGGTCTTGTTGCTTCAAAAAAGCCCGAAAAGGAGGAAACTCTTTATACCTACAACAGTCTTTCCGTTCTGGAAGGAATAGAACTCAGTCATCAGCCAGGTCTTTATAACAGTTCAATTGATTTTGAAATTAAAAATGCGGCTGGCCTATATATAGAGCTTATCAATGAAGATGGTGTTTCGCATGTTCAACAAAAGTTTACCATTTCAAAGCCAAGCGTTGTAAAAATTAAAAAGAGTGTAAACGATACAGCTCACTATTTTGTGGGAAGCTATATCGTAAATGTTCATCATGATCTTCCTGTTGTTTCGTTGGTTGTAAAGGGATCCGAGTTTTTTCCTCCAGATGGCATTTACGTGGGAACATCTCAAGGTGGTGAAGATGGCAGAGTTCAAGTAATTGGTAAGGCATGGGAAAAAGATCCAATAACGGGTTTTGCTCAGTTCTTTTTCAACGGAGAATTAAAAGATGAATTGGAATTAGATATAAAAACCTATGGAGGCATGACCCTTGGTCATAAAGAGAAATCGTTGCAATTATCTGCAAGGAAAGAGCAACATGGACAAAGTAAAATAAAAGTTAAGCTATTCGAGAATTTACCTTTTCGTGAGTTTCAGCATGTAGTGTTAAGGACTTCAGGAAACGATCAAAGTAAAACACGTTTAAAAGACATGTCTATTAGTCATGTTGCAGATGATATTAATGTGAATACAAAAGCTTCGCGTGCGGCAGTTATTTACGTAAATGGAACATATTGGGGAATTCATAACCTTCGCGAAAAGGTTAACGAGGATTATTTTAAAGAGCGATACAATTGGAAATCGAATGAGTTTGTAGAAATACAGGGTAGTGGATCTTCGAACGATAGATACATGAAGTTTAACAATGACGTTCGCAATTGGTCGCAGTCATCGAATTTCAAACAGAAACTTTCTGACAGTTTAGATATTGAAGAGTTCTTCAATTTCCACATTATTCAAACCTTTATTAGCAATGTAGACTACAGAGGGAATATTCGATTTTTCAAGCATAACAACGGTAAGTGGAAGTGGGTTTTGTACGACACTGATCTAAGTTGTAGCATGGATTTTATTGAAAGGAATTTCATTCAAGACAGAACTTTTCCTACAGCTGAGTATTGGTACAATCCACCTTATGCAACAACCCTTTTGCACACAATTCTAGGGAATAAAGAATTGAAGAATCAATTTGTTAAGCAGTACACTTATTTGTTAGCAACCAAATTGACTACTGAAAATTTCGAGGCGAAAATTGATCGAAACGCTTCCATTATCGACAGCGAAATGGAAAGGCATTTTATGAGAAGAGATCAGCTTTACGGTGAGACAAGAGAGAAATGGATGTCTAAATTAAAAGCGTTGAAGGCGTTTTTTATCAAGCGTCCGGAGTCTGCTCTCATCCACTTGAAAAAAACGTTTGGATTGAATGTTGACGCGGTTAATGTTGAGCTTTCTCAGAATACCAGCGCAATGGAATCGCTTCGAATGAATAATTCTGGGGTAGTTGTTTCAACGATTAAGGGGAAGTTCTTTCCCGAAATCCCTGTCGATGTTAACGCAGAGAGTACAAACCATTTGTATCAATTTGTAAATTGGAGTGACGGAGAATCAAATCCCAAAAGAGTAATTACTCCTTCTGAAAATTTGAAACTAACAGCAAACTATAAGCATATCGGTAAATCGGAACTATCAGGGAAATTAGTGGTTAAGAAATATTATGTTAACAATAATTGGAAAGACCCTTTGATTTTTACCACATTGGAGAATGTGTCGGATGAGCGTATTAATTTGAATGGCTTTACACTTTGTGAAGATGAGAGCAAATCAGTTATTCAATTGAATGAAAAGGAAATACAATCGGGTGAAATTAAAATTTTCGCTAACGATGTCGATCTGTTTAAAAAAATAACTGAGCGTTCCGATTTAGACGTGATGCCGTTTATGACCGAACAGACTTTTAAAAATGATGTGAAACTTTGTTTGCTTGATGGCGCAGGCGCATGCGTTGATTCACTCTATGCGTTAATAGATGACAAGCACTTAATTGATCACGGCTCTTATATCGTTGAGAAGAAGGCCGATTCCTTAGAGGTCAATCACATCAAAGTTGATGAACTAAAAACTCTTCCCTTCAAAGTAGAAAATGTTCAGTCTTTAGGCTTGTCTATGTTTGGCGGTTTCAAGAATTATGTTCTTTGGATTATAGCTGGAGTAGTGCTTGCTTTAATGGCAGTATTCTTTTTCATTTGGAAAAAGAATAGAGCTAAAACCAAAATTCCCGCCGAAGCGGGAATTCAAAAAGATACAAGTGAGAAGGACTAAGTATTATTTCTTGTAGAAGGGAAGAGATACAACCACTGCCTTCAATGATTTGCCACGTACTAAAATAAATACTTCAGTTCCTAGCGCAGTCATTGATGTTGGTACATAACCCAATCCGATTGCTTTTTCTAAGCTAGGGCTTTGCGTTCCGCTTGTTACAACTCCCACAACGTTTCCGCTAGCATCTGCGATCTCGTAATCGTGACGAGGAATTCCTTTGTCGATCATTTCGAAAGCAACAAGCTTGCGAGTTACTCCAGCTTCTTTCTGAGCCTTCAAATTTTCCGAGTTTAAAAACGGAGCACTGAACTTTGTGATCCAACCTAATCCAGCTTCAAGCGGAGAAGTTGTGTCGTTGATGTCGTTTCCATATAGGCAGAATCCCATTTCCAAACGCAGCGTATCTCTTGCACCCAAACCAATAGGCTCAATGCCATGTGGCGCGCCTGCAGCGAAGATTTTGTCCCACATTTCGTTTGCGTTTTCATTCGGGAAGTAAATCTCGAATCCACCCGCACCGGTATATCCTGTTGTTGAAACAACTACGTTTTCAACGCCAGCGAATGTGCCGATTTTGAAAGTATAGTATTCCATTTCACTTAAGTTCATGTCTGTCAATGACTGAAGCGCTGCAGCAGCTTTCGGGCCTTGAACAGCAAGCAATGAAGTCTCTTCAGATTTATTCACCAGGATTGCTCCGAACTCTTTGTTCAACTCAGATAGGTGATTCCAATCTTTGTCAATGTTCGACGCGTTCACCACCAACAAATACATTTCTTCGTTCACGCGGTAAACCAAAAGGTCGTCTACAATTCCACCTGTTGAATTAGGCAAGCAGCTGTATTGAACTTTTCCGTCGAACAATTTAGAAACATCATTAGAGGTTGCAAATTGAATAAGATCGAATGCCTTTGGACCGCTGATCCAAAATTCGCCCATGTGGCTAACATCGAAAACTCCAACTGCGTTTCGCACGCAGTGGTGTTCTTGCATTAATCCCGCGTATAGAACAGGCATGTTGTAACCTGCGAATGGAACCATTTTCGCTCCTAGCGCAATGTGCTTTTCAGTAAGTGAAGTGTTTTTCATAAGTGGGCCGAAATTATAAATTATCGGTGATGTAAGTGATGATTTTATTCATGAGATGTACACGGTCTTTTCCACGAACATTGTGCTCATGTCCAGGATAAACGAAAAAGTCTACCGGGATCTTCTTATCTACACACGCCTTCAAGAAGCGCATGTTGTGCTGAAGAACCACCACATTGTCGTCTGCTCCGTGAATCATTAACAATTTTCCTTGAAGTTTATCTACCTGTTTTGTGCAGTTGTTGGTGTCGAACCCTTCAGCGTTTTCTTGTGGAGTATCCATGTAACGCTCGGTGTACATGACTTCATACAAGCGCCAGTCGATAACTGGTCCTCCAGCAACACCCACTTTGAATGTACCCGGTGCACGAAGCATAAGAGAGGTAGTCATGAATCCACCGAAGCTCCATCCGTGCACTGCCATGCGTGCTGGATCTACATACGATTGTTTCTTCAACCATTCAACACCCGCTAATTGGTCTGCCATTTCTTGTGTGCCCAATTGACGGTGAATCACTTGTTCGAATTCTTTGCCACGATGCGCTGATCCTTGTCCGTCTACCGTGAATACTAAATACCCTTGCTCGGCCAAATAGTTCATCCACAAAGAACTTCCACCCAAATAAGAATTGGTGATTAACTGAACATGTGGGCCGTTGTATACATATACCACCACGGGATATAGTTTTTCTGGATCGAAGTTCGACGGCTTAATCAATCGGCAATACAAAGGAGTTCCGTTGTTTGCATTGATGGTGAAGATTTCAGTTGAACCGATGTTGTAATTTTTCAATTTATCTTCCGATTTCAATAGAATTTTCGGCATTCCTTTTCCACATGGAGAAATAGATACGCGATTTGGAACAGAAAGTGAACTGAATTGATCAATGAAGAATTTTCCGGTTGAAGAGACTTGACAACCGTGTGTACCAGCCTCACTTGTTAGATTGGTTAATTTCAATGTTGAAGTAGGAGCAGAGTATAGGTGACGCTCCGTTGCGTTGGTTCCTGTTCCTTCGAAGAAAATAGTTTTCTTGTCATCGCTTACAGCCAGAATAGAAAGCAATTCAAAATTGGCATTCGTTTGAGCAATTAAATTTCCAGCTAAATCATATAGGTAATAATTGTGGAAACCATTCTTCCAGGTATACCACAGAAATGTTGTGCTCGAAAGGAAGTAGGGCGCTTGATCAGGTTCAACCCAGCGAGAATCAGTTTCAGAAAAAACAGTCCGAATGAATTCACCATTAATGGCACTATATACATTAAGATTGCAGGTGGTTGTGCCTCGATTCATTTCAGCAATTAAAATGAAATTCTCATCCGGGCTCCAAGACAAGTTTGTCGCGTAGTAGGTGTCGTTTAAAACGCCATTATTCAATTTCAGGAAAATGGTTTTACCCGATTTCACATCGTAAACACCAACACTTATTCTTTCACTTGAATCTCCAGCCATTGGATAGCGAATGTTATTTACACTCGCAGGAGTTGTGTTGTAATTGATAAGGGGGTATTCGGTCACACTTGATTCATCTTTCTGATAAAAGGCTAAACGGCTTCCTTCTTTCGACCAAAAGGTTCCCTTAGCAATGCCGTATTCATTGCGTGAAATGCTTTGTCCGCTTACAATGCCTTCCGCATTGAAAGTCACTGGTTTGAATTCTGCGACATTTTTCACGAAAAGATCATTTCCCTTGGTGAAGGCTACATTTCCTTTAGATTGAAAGTCAACATTTGCGGCATCTGAATCATAGGCATTAACAAGAACAGCCATCTTGTTGTTTAATCTGAAAGTCAATTCAACTGTTTTATTTTTTACTGAAGCTGCCACAGTGGTGGTATGAAGTTCATTAGCAGAAATCCATTCCCAACGAGGCATACTCGCTGCTTTTTCAACGCCAATCTCTTGAAAGGCTTTGTTCACCTGAGCAAGAGTGAGCTCAACGGTTGGCTTCGATTTGCCTGCAGCAGCTTGGCTATAGAGCGTATCGTTTTTTATTTGAGAATAACGATCGGTTCCAGGTATCCATTGCAGCTGAAGTTGTTCAGGATAGAATTGTCTGAATTGACCAAGGACTGATTCGTCTAATGTTAGGTTTTTCTTTTCTTGAGCTGTTGCGGCTAATCCAATGAAAAGGGCAAATGCAGCAATGAATAATCTTTTCATTTAATATGCTATTTATTGAGGTGTCTAAGATAAGCGCAACTTCCGGAAAGTCTTTATTTTCTCCCAATCGTTCCACTCGTGTCGGAATTGTCTTGTTCGATAAAGCTCTGCTTGATCGAGGTAGTGTTCGCTTAAAGGATGACCGCTTTGTCCGGCGGGGTTAATATTCCAACTTTCGTTATTCGCGAAGTCATGAATAATGCGCATTTGCGAACCAAAGTGCACGTGATAGGTCCCTGTGCTGTCTAATTTAAAACCCGATTGGTGAATGGTTTCATTACCACCGAATACGGGAAGTTCTTCGCGATTCAGGAAGGGTTTGAAAAGTGCGATCACGCCTAAAGGATGTTTTAATTCCAGTTTGCAAACTTTCTTCCAAGCCCATTTTTCAACCTGGCCTTCTTCCTTCAATAATTTCTGAGCCGCTGTTTCGAAGGCGAGAAGCAAGATATCTTCGCGTGTTTCAATTTGCTTCGTGTTCACATTGTCCCACCAAACTGCTTCTTTATTTTGGAATAAACTCAATTGTGTTCGTTGCATTTGATGTGTGTCTAAAAACAAATTGAACATATCTTTTCCCATTTCATCTTCACAAGCGAACTTCAAATAGTAATAGATAAATCGGTTGAAGAGAACTGGACCTGCAGCCTCGGGGTCATAGGCCCCATCCCAATTGAAAGCAGGAGCCACGTCTACGTAGTACTTGCTTTTTTTGGCAAGGGGCTCTAATTCTTTTAGCATTCTCGCATCTACTGTTGAAGTAACATCGTTCATTACCGTCTTCATTTTTTCTGCTGTCCATTTGTCGCTTGCTTCTAACAAGGTGCAAATGCGATCGGCTCGGTATTGCGGTTTGTAATAACCAGGATAGTAAGAACCGTCTGCCATAGCTCCGGGCCAATCGTTCGCGCTGTAGATGTAACCCCACGAAGGATTTACACAGCGCGGATTTTCTTTGAAGGAATAATATCCGTTCCATTCGTTCGTGGTGTCGCGAGCATTGAGGATGACCCAGGAATTGCAAGAGGGGTTTCGTTTTGCTAAATGTGCACAGGCCCACCAAGCGATATTCCCTTCACTGTCGGCATAATTCACGCTCAGTCCAGGCCCGTGAATTTGTGGAAGTGCAGCTTCGAATTCAGTCATGTTTTTAGCCAAATTCATTTCACGAAATGCTTCGAAAGATTTGTTTTCCACTTTGGTGTACACCCAAGAAATAGAAATAGGAGTGGAGCTTTTCATTCCATCAAAAACATCGTTTACCACTGGACCATGCGGAGTAACCGACACTTTAAGTATGAGCGGTTCTTTTCCTTTTATTTTTATTTCTTCTTTCCGGAAAGTAAGAGGAACATATTGTCCTTTGTACCAAACTTCGTTCGCATTGTTCGGATTTCTTTTTTCAGCATAGAAATCCATTTCGTCGTGTTCCAACATAGTAACACCCCAAGCGTGATTAGGAGTTCTTCCAACAAGCGCGTATGGAATTCCAGCAAGGAAGTGTCCGGTTATTTCGAACTCTGGACATTTAACGTGCGCTTCGAACCACGTTTGCGGAAGGGCATAGCCAATGTGCGTGTCGTTGCAGAAGATGGGTTTTCCAGTAGCCGATTTGCTTCCTGCCACAGCCCATGCGTTCGATCCATCGAACGGTGCAACTGGAAGTGCGGCTTCTGCTTCGAGAAATAAATTATTCAAAGCCGTCAAACTTGAATCAATTTCTCGATTATCGAAGTTTCTATTTTCAGATTCAGATTCATTGTGATTCATGCCAAGGTCATAGAGGTATTGCTTCCCATGTGTTAAAGCAATATGCGTCATAACGGGCTCTGTTTTATTCGCCATTTGGAAAGAGAAGCTCATAGCGGCACTGATGCAGAACATGTCCTCCACGGTGAGTTTTCTTTTCGGAATTCCCATAAGTGAAAACTCCGGTGGAGTAGGGCCGTTTTCGATAAACTGATTCACGCCTTCCATGTATGCGTTGACTTCCTTCGACATTTCATCGTTGACGTGATTTTTTTGAAAGTTTGCTGCGGAAGTTTTTGCGTATTCAGAGACGCCGAGAGTTCTAAATATGCGGTCGACTTTTACCATGTCTTCTCCAATGATTTCGGAAAGGGTTCCACTACCGGCTCTGCGAAGCAATTCCAATTGAAACAAACGTTCTTGCGCATGCAAATATCCGAGTGCGCGATAGGCGTCTTCAGAATTCTTTGCATCGATATGCGGAATTCCATATTCATCGAAATACGCGTCAACGGGCTCGTGCAATCCAGCTAATTTCTTTTCACCAGAATAAACGGGAAGGCTACTCTTCAACCAAAAATATGCTGCTCCAAGGCATAAGAGCACAAGTGTTGCTAGCGCAAGTACGCCGCGGATTAGAAGTTTTTTCATACTCGATAAAGGTAATGATTTATGCGTTTTGAAGGAATAGGCTTTTGTATTGGCATGTCAATTTACAATCTAGCTTCATTTTTTATTTGAAAAACCATGTATGCAATTAGATACTTTATTACTTTTGTTATGACACCAATTATTTCTTCTTTTAATGGAATTAAAATATCCATTTATGCCAAAGAACATTTGCCTCCGCATTGTCATTGCGAATATGCTGAGTATATATTGACGATCAATTTGGTAACTCTTGAAATTATTGATGGTTGGCTACCACCAAGAGTAGAAAAGAGAGTAATGAAAAGATTGTCCATTGAAGAAAATAGACAAATGCTTTTGGAAGAATTTTACAAATTAAATCCACACTTGAAATTATGAATATCAAATACGCTGAAAATTACAATCCTCGCCATATTCCATACATTTTGCGAATCAATGATATCATTGCAGATGATTTGATGATTTCCGTATTGTTTTCTACAGGAGAAAATAGGTGGCTGAATTATAAAGATATTTTTACAAATATTTGGAAGAGTAAGCCCAGCGATTTTGAGTATCCTTTGAGAGATCCAAAGGAATTTAAAAAAGTCATTTTGGAGGATAGAACTTTGACTTGGCACAACATAAAAATCGAGTCTACAAATTTGAAAGGAAAAAAGGTAGTATACCCTTTTCAAGCGGGTGCAGATACTTTATATGATTTGAGTTATCCAGATGATAGCAGAAACATTAATATTGGTGAAATGCTTCGTTTGTGGAGAACATCGGCAGAGCTAACTCAGGCTGAAGTGGCCAGACGCTCGGGTACTTCAAGAAGTTATATCACTAAGATTGAAGCAGGAAGGCAAGACATAGAATTGGGAACGCTTTCACGAATTGTGCAGGCTACTTTCGGGAAAAGTTTGAATATTACGTTGAAGTAGATTAAAACGAAAGCGTCATCCTCAGATTAATCCTCCTTCCAGTCAAATAAGTTGGAATCCCATATTGTCTGCCGTTTACATCTTCAATCCATTGGTGATTAATGATGTTGTTCACTCCCATAAGGTTGAATATTTCTAGGGCAATGCTACCCGAATCAAAGAACTTGTTTTTGTGCTTCACGAATAGGTCTCGTGATAATCCAAGGTCTGCGCGCAAATAGGCCCGCGTGCGGAAAATGTCGTTGTAACGCTGCTGATCCGGAATTCCGTATGGAAGACCCGTAGCGAAGTAAAAATTCAACATAACCTTATATTCTTCGTGATTCGGCATTTTGTCGAGGAAGAGGAGGGAGACACTTACGCGTTGGTCGGTAGGACGTGGAACATATCCGGGATATTGTGTAATAGAATCGACAGGAACATTGTTTAAGGTATATCCGTTGTAAATCGTATCGCCGTCGCTGTTCAAATATATGTTGTAAGAATCGTTTTTAATGTCCTCCATGGTCTTCAGATAAGATATACGGAACCACGACTGCACGCCTTTAATGAAGTCGCCATTTATCATAATGTCTGTTCCGTAAGCGTATCCTTTCGCGCTGTTCACTGCGAAGTAACGCTGACGAACATTCTCCAATTCGTATGGAATAATGTTGTCCATCTTTTTGAAGTACAATTCGGTTACCAACTTGAATGGTCGTCCCCATGAATTGAAAACATAGTCAGCACCAAGAACATAGTGAATACTTTTCTGTGCGCGAATATTCGGATTCACCTTCCCATCGAACCCACGCATCTCACGGTAAAAGGGCGGTTGATAATAATATCCAGCTGCGCCACGAATGATAATATCTTTTCTTAATGAATCCAATTTCCCATTTTCATTCAAGCGTTGCTTAATCCAAGTAGGATTGTAGGCAATGTTAACCCTTGGACTAATAACCGTCTGATCATTAAAAGTCCAATGATTGGCGCGAAGACCAGCTGTTGCGGTAAACGTCGCTCCGTTTTTCAAGGCATGTCTCCACGTGTCTTGCACGAAGGCATTCACGCGGTTGCTGGTAATCTGATTGTTCGCTTTCACACGATCTTGAATGGGAATGAACTGATTCCCTTGCGCATTCGGATTGGTATAAGCTAAAGAATCTCTTGGATGCTGGGTGGCATAGCCCGAAGAGTCTATCAAAGTCCATTCACTCAATACATCGTTTATATGTTCAATGTTCGCGTCCATTCCCCATTCCAAGAGATGGTGCTGCTTCACGTAGTCTACAAATCCTTTGTGAGCAACCTGGTACACTTGCGCATTCAAGTTGTTTCTAGCGTGATCCAGGAAAGCGCCAACTCCTCGATTGGTCAATACACTTCCGAATTTGTCTGAACCAAGATCGCGATCTAACTCATCTAAACGATAAGCTCCTAACACGTCGAACTTCTCACTTTCAATGGTATTGAACGCGCTAAACGTTAATCTCAATTGAGAATGCTCATTCGGATTGTATCGGGTTGAAAACGCTCCGAAATAGGTGTCGTACTTCGATATTTCTTGTCCTTCAAAATAAACAGTCAAGCGCAAAGCTTCGTTAATACTTCCCACATCGGTTTGTCTCGTTTGTGGAATGAAGTTGTAGCGATTGCTCGAATAGTTCCCTAAGAAACTAAATTCCCAAGGACCGTATTTGGTCTTGGGTCGGTAGGTTAAATAGGTTTGAAAGTCATTGAAGCGCGGTTTGTAATCACCAGAGACATCTAATGAATTCAAAACGTACGAATAATTTTTATATCGAAATCCAGAATTATGGGTGAAGGTCCCTTTCTTATTGCAACCGCCCAATTGCAGCTGTGTCCCCAATAGTCCGGCTTGAAAACTACCACCTAGACTATCTGGACGTGCATATTGAATGTCCAACACAGAGGACATCTTGTCGCCATACTTCGCTTGGAATCCACCAGCAGAGAAGTTTATAGAACTCACCATATCCGGATTCGGAAAACTCATTCCTTCTTGTTGTCCGCTTCGAACCAAAAAAGGACGATACACCTGAATGTCGTTTACATAAATCAAATTCTCGTCGAAACTTCCGCCGCGAACGCTATAACTCGAGCTCAATTCCGAAGGCATGTTCACCGCGGCTTGAATGAGGTATCCTTCAATACCCTGATTCATAACAGGAAGTTTGGTTGGAAGTTTCAATTCAAGTTCACGAAAACCACCTTCGCGTTTTCCTTTATCAAAAATTTCGAAAGTTGTGGTAGTTAGTGAGTTGTCTAGCAACACTTCAACCTCTTTTACATCACCATTAACAAGGTAGAATACATTTTGAACAGGATCATCGCCCAGTCCTTTAAACAAAATAGTTAGCGTAGTTTCTGATTTGAGTTGGAGTGAAAAAAAACCGCGATTGTCGGAAGAAGTTCCAATGGAAGGAAATTCCTTACAAGTAATTATCACCCCAGGAACGGATTCTCCGCTGCTGTTTTTTATAATACCTTTTAACGTTGCAGATTGCCCAAAGGCGATAGAAGAGGCGAATGAAAGAAATAAAAAGAAAATAACTTTCCGCATGCCTGTTACTGTTGCGAGTCTAATTCACCACTTTTCAATGAACGCATAAAGTTACCCCATGCGTCTTTGCTCAATAAATTTCCACCCGAATAAAATCCGTTGGTGTATCTATTTTGAATTTGTGAAGAGGCCGAACGATATGACTGCGCGCTGAAGTCTACCATTCCGTCGTAATTCACAATATCATTTCCCTCACGGTGGAAAGAAACGTATTCATCACCAGGCAAATCGAGTGAAAGTATCTCGGCTCTCAATCTGTTTTTAGAAGGATAGGGTAAAATGTATGCGGTTGGAAGCATGTAGTTTTCCATATTCATCACTTGAACCATAGACAGTTGGCTCTCCTTTGTATCCGTTGGAATAACGAAATAAGAATCTTTTAATCCAGTGCAAGTAAAGAAAAGCGTGTCTCCGACCATTACAGGCAGAGTGAAATAACCGTCGCGACCAGAATAAGTTCCTCTTCGGTCTTTAGCGCGATAAATAGCTACATACCCTGCTGGAAAAAGTGAATCGCTAATAAGTACGACGCCGGAAACTTGGACTACCTTAGGAGGGAGTTGTGCTTTCGCGGAACAAAGTCCGAGAACTAGCACAGTAATTATTACCAGCAAAAGTTTTCCTTTCATTGCAACAAAGATAGTCAGTTGTATTTCGACAATCCGAACTCTTATAAAAGAAAATTATTGCCCAACGGCTTTCAAGTCTTTACTTTGCAATCTGAATTATGAGCACACCCATTGGAATACCGAAAGGAACAAGAGACTTTGCGCCAGATGTTATGCGCAAACGCAACTATTTATTTGGTGTAATCCGCACCGCATTTGAGAAGTATGGATTCCAACCATTGGAGACTCCTTCTATGGAGAACCTTTCAACCTTAACAGGTAAGTATGGTGAAGAGGGTGATCAGCTTATTTTTAAAATCTTGAACAACGGCGACTTCTTGAAAGATGTCGCCTCAGATAAGCTTTCAGATTCACGCAAGTTGTCTTTTGAAATTTGTGATCGTGCTTTGCGCTATGACCTGACTGTTCCCTTCGCGCGCTTTGTGGCGATGAACAGGAATACTGTAGTGTTGCCTTTTCGTCGCTATCAGATTCAACCGGTATGGCGCGCAGATCGTCCGCAGCGTGGACGCTTCAGAGAGTTCTTTCAATGCGATGCCGATGTAGTTGGCACAGATAGTTTATGGGTGGAAGTAGAATTGGTTCAACTCTTCGACGAGGTGCTTTCAAATTTGAATCTCCCAGGATTTTCAATTGTCATTAACAATCGGAAGATTCTTGCCGGAATTGCAGAAGCAACGGGAGTGGCCGATAAGTTTATGGGGTTGACTGTGGTTCTTGACAAATGGGACAAGATAGGAGAGGAAGCGGTTCAGAAAGAATTGAATGAAATGGGAATTCCAGACGAGACCTTTCAAACCTTCAAATCACTGAACGCACTTTCAGACTTCAATGAAAAAATGAATTTCTTGAAATCAGTTTTAGGAAATTCTGAAACAGGATTGAAGGGTATAGAGGAAATGACTTTCGTTTGGAATGAAGTGGAGAAGGCCGGTTTGAATAAAGGAGAACTTGTATTCGATGTTTCGTTAGCGCGTGGATTGAATTATTACACCGGAGCCATCTTCGAAGTGAAGGCAAAGGGAATTCAGATGGGAAGTATATGCGGTGGCGGACGATACGATGATTTAACTGGAATATTCGGTTGGAAGGGCGTTTCAGGTGTTGGAATCTCTTTTGGAGCCGATCGCATTTTTGAAGTCCTTTCAGAGTTGAACTTGTTTCCTGAATCTACAACCTCTGGAACGAAAGTGCTCTTGGTTCAATTCGGTGGTGAAACCACATCGGCTGCGTTTCATTTGCTGAAGCTAATACGCAACGCAGGAATCTCTTGCGAGATGTATCCGGAAGAAGCGAAGTTGAAGAAGCAATTCAAATATGCCGACGATAACAAAATTCCTTTTGTGGTTGTTGTTGGTGAAGATGAAGTGAAGTCGGGTCTATGGCAAATGCGTAACATGACTACCGGCGATCAACAGGCGTTAAAGACTGATCAGCTGATTGGATCGCTGTCTTCGTGAGGTTCAATGTGCGTTAGGACGTCATACACTTGCGGAAATTTTTCTTTGATCTTGTCAACCACCACGTGTGCTATTGCGTGTCCTTCATAAACACTTTGGTTTCCGTCTAGACCAATGTGAATGTCTACGAACCATTCGAATCCCATCTTCCTTACGAAGCAGGCATTTATTTTAATGACACCTTCAACATGCATTGCCGTATTTCGAATTTCATTTACAATTTCTTCTGGCTGCGCTTCGTCCATTAATTCAGAGATGGCTGTTTTCCCCACTTTGAACGACTGTTGTAAAATGAAGTAAGCTGCAAGAAGAGAAGCCCAATCGTCTGCTGCCGCATAGCCTTCTCCAGCTACCAACGAAACAACAATTCCTGTAAGAGCAGCCAATGAAGTTATGGAGTCGGTTCGTTGGTGGGAAGCTTCAGCAGCAAGCGCATTGCTCTTAAATTTAGTCGCGTTCATTTTCATGAAGCGGTACAAAATTTCTTTGGTTATTAGAACGAGTACCAGAACGATTATGGTCCATGAATGCGGAGAGTCATGAGGAGTCATAATGTGCTGAATGGCTTCGTAAACGATGAAGCAAGCAACGCTGAACATGAGCACTGCCACGAACATAGCTGAGAGAGGTTCGGCCTTTCCGTGTCCGTACGGATGATTTTTATCAGGAGGAAGCGCAGCGGTCCTTAATCCAAGCCAAACCAAGAAAGAAGACGCGAAATCGACCCAACTTTCAGCAGCATCTGCAATTAATGCGAAGCTATTTCCGAAAATACCCGCAGCAAATTTCACTACAGATAAAATGAAATTCACTACAATGCTGTAGCGAATAGCACTCTGTGCTTGTGTTGCGAGTTGACTGCTATGATTCATGGGCGAGCGAAGATAATCTTCATTTGTTATATTTGTTAAATGAAAACAACTCACCCTATGCTTAAAACCGGCGGAATTTCATTGTTTCTTTTATTGTCTTTTTTTTACGGAATATATTCTTTTGGGGAAAAACATCTTGAGGCAGAGGATACAAAATCTGTATTTGTAACTGAAGACACAACATCAAAAGACATTACTCTTTTTTTTGTTGGAGATATGATGGGGCACGAACCCATGATTAATGCAGCATACAACAGCGAAAAGGGCGGATATGAATACGCGCATTGGTTTCAATACATACAAGAAAACGTTCATTCGTATGATTATTCTTGTGCTAATTTAGAAGTGACATTAGCAGGTAAACCCTTTTCCGGATACCCACAATTTTCTTCTCCAGATGCTTACGCTAAAGGAATACAAGATGCTGGATTTAACATTTTTGTTACAGCAAATAACCACTCGCAAGATCGCGGGAAGAAAGGAATAGAACGCACGATTGCCATATTGGATTCCATGAAAATTATTCACACAGGTACTTTTGTAGATACGCTAACTCGGAATAATAATTATCCACTCATTCAAGATGTGAAAGGAGTGAAAATTGCCTTGTTGAATTGCACCTACGGCACGAACGGACTGGTGGTTCAACATCCGAATGTGGTGAATATGATTGATACGGCCGAGATTAGAAAGGACTTGAAAACAGCAAAAGACAGAGGGGCTCAATTTATAGTTATGAATATTCATTGGGGATCTGAATATCAAAGAAAGCAGAATTCAGAGCAAGATAAAATAGCTCAGTGGCTAGCAGACGCTGGAGCAGATGCAATTATTGGCATGCATCCGCATGTGGTTGAACCCATGGAAATTCTTCATCCGAAGAATAACCCGAATAAAAATGTTCCTGTAGCATACAGCTTAGGAAATTTTATAAGCAATCAACGAGAGCGCTATAAAGATGGTGGTATCGGAGTAGTTCTTCATATAAAAGTCAAGAATAACGTCGTTAGTTGGAATTCGTGGGGATACATACCTTTCTGGTGCAGGTTAGGCGGAAGTCCACGTGGGTATTATTCTGTACCTGTTTCGGATTGGGAAAATCATCCTGAGAGATACAATTTGAATGCAGATGAAAAATCGAAAATTTCAACATTTGCTGACGATACTCGAAAACTTCTTTTGCAGTCGCAAGAAATTAGGATGAAGTAGGGGCAAAATTAGTTTTTGCTCTAAAGACAAAAACACCTATTTTTGCACCCGTTTAACAGTAAAAAATAAATTATGGGAAACTTACAATGGGGCGATATTGTGCTCTATTCAATTCCGGCGTTAGGTCTGCTTGGAATTTTGTTCATGGCTATTAAGTCGGCTTGGGTAACTAAGCAAGATGCTGGAGATGAGAACATGCAAGAACTTGCAGGTTACATTGCAAAGGGTGCTATGGCATTCTTAAAAGCAGAGTGGAAAGTATTGGCTTACTTCGTGGTTATCGCAGGTGCGCTATTGGCGTGGTCTGGAACCCTTGTTGAGACTTCTTCTCCTGTTATTGCAATTTCATTCATTTTTGGAGCTGTCCTTTCTGCATTGGCAGGATACATAGGAATGAACATCGCAACAAAAGCGAATGTTCGTACAACCCAAGCTGCACGCACAAGTTTATCGCAAGCGTTAAAAGTTAGTTTCACGGGTGGATCTGTAATGGGTCTAGGTGTTGCTGGTTTGGCTGTAATAGGATTGGGTTCATTGTTCATTTTGTTATACACCATCTACGTTAAGTCTGTAGGTGCAAGTGTAAACGGAGTGGAAATGGAAAAAGCATTGGAGGTTCTTGCGGGATTCTCTTTAGGCGCTGAATCAATTGCGTTGTTCGCTCGTGTGGGTGGTGGTATTTATACCAAAGCTGCTGACGTTGGAGCTGACTTAGTTGGAAAGGTTGAAGCAGGAATTCCTGAAGACGACGTTCGTAACCCAGCAACCATTGCAGATAACGTAGGTGATAACGTAGGTGACGTTGCGGGAATGGGAGCTGACTTGTTCGGTTCTTATGTTGCGACCATCTTAGCAACTATGGTATTGGGAAGAGAGTTGATTTCGAAAGATGATTTCGGTGGAATTGCTCCAATCTTATTGCCGATGTTGATCGCTGGATTAGGAATTGTATTCTCAATCATAGGTATGCTATTCGTTCGTGTGAAAGACGAATTGGGAAATGTGCAAAACGCATTGAACTTAGGTAACTGGTCAAGTATTATTCTTACAGCCATTGCTTCATTTGTGATCGTTAACTGGATGTTGCCAGAGACGATGACATGGACAGATTCTGCTCGTGGAGTTGTTGTAACGAAGATGGGAGTGTTCTGGGCAATCATGGTTGGACTTGTAGTTGGTGCTTTAATGAGCATTATTACAGAGTATTACACTGCTATGGGTAAGCGTCCTGTTCTATCGATCATTAAGCAATCTGCAACTGGACACGCGACGAATATCATTGGTGGTTTGGCTGTAGGTATGGAATCTACTGTTCTTCCAATCTTAGTATTGGCCGCTGGTATTTATGGTTCTTATGAGTTCGCAGGTTTATACGGTGTGGCTATTGCAGCTGCAGGTATGATGGCTACAACTGCTATGCAATTGGCTATTGATGCATTCGGTCCAATCGCAGACAACGCGGGTGGTATTGCTGAAATGAGTCAACTTCCAGAAGAAGTTCGTCATCGCACAGATAACCTAGATGCAGTAGGTAACACAACTGCAGCAACTGGAAAAGGATTCGCTATTGCATCTGCAGCATTGACTTCATTGGCGTTGTTCGCAGCGTTCGTAGGAATTGCAGGAATTGATGCGATTGACATTTACAAAGCGCCAGTATTGGCTGGATTGTTTGTAGGTGGAATGATTCCATTTATTTTCTCTTCGTTGTGTATTGCAGCGGTTGGACGTGCAGCTATGGATATGGTGAACGAAGTTCGTCGTCAGTTCCGTGAGATTCCAGGAATCATGGAATACAAAGCGAAACCAGAATACGAGAAGTGTGTAGCTATTTCTACTGAGGCTTCTATTCGTGAGATGATTGCTCCCGGAGCTATTGCATTGATTACTCCAGTTGTAGTTGGATTCATCTTCGGCCCTGAAGTATTGGGTGGTTTACTTGCAGGTGTAACTGTATCGGGTGTGTTGATGGGTATGTTCCAATCGAACGCAGGTGGTGCATGGGACAACGCGAAGAAGTCATTCGAGAAAGGAGTTGAGATTGATGGTGAGATGTTCTACAAAAAGTCGGAGCCACACAAGGCTTCTGTAACTGGAGACACGGTTGGTGATCCTTTCAAAGACACATCAGGTCCTTCAATGAATATCTTAATTAAGTTAATGTCTATCGTTGCCTTGGTTATTGCTCCGCATATTTCTGAGAAGGGACATGCAGGTACAAATCAGTCTGAAGTGGTATTAGCTTCAACTAATGATAGTCTTTCATTTGCATTGGGATTGGCTATTGGAGAGAATATGCATCGTATGGAAATTGATTCATTAATCAATTATAACATTTTCGAGAAGGCTGCTAATGGAGCAACTGCTATGGAAATGGAAGAAGCGCAAATGTTCTTAGACAGTTATTTTCAGCGCAAAGAGAAGTCGAAATTGGAGCCAATGAAAAAGAAAGAGGCTTTAGTTTTGGATTCTATAAAGAATAATACAGCTGGAATTCAAGTTTCTGAATCTGGACTCATGTATTTGATACTTCAAGATGGTACTGGTGCATACGCAACGGCTACAGATTCTGTTCAAGTAGATTACATTGGTAAATTAACGAATGGAAGTGAGTTTGATTCATCGGAGCCGGGTAAACCAGCGACCTTTAGTTTGAAATCAATTATACCAGGATTTACAGAAGGTTTACAAAAGGTTAAAGAAGGAGGAAAGATTCGTTTATACATCCCTTCGGCATTGGCATATGGAGAGGCGGCACAAGGACCTATTCCTGCTTACTCAACTTTAATCTTTGATATTACATTGGTTAAAGTTGGCGGAAAGAAATAAAACTAGTTTTTTCTAGTGAATGCCTCTTCTTCGGAAGGGGCATTTTTTTTAGGCGTATTGTGTCACGCGATTCTCTCTGCAGAAGGCAAAGAGCGATAGGCCTAATTCTTTTGCGTAGTCTACGGCTAATGAGGAAGGAGAAGAAACAGCCGCAAGATTGGGTATACCCGCAGCAAAGCACTTCGCGACAATCTCGTAAGATACCCTTCCGCTTACCACGATGTATTTGGCCGAGCGAAGTTGATTGTTTAGGAGTAGATGTCCGATTACTTTGTCAACGGCGTTGTGTCGGCCTATGTCTTCGCTTGCGAACAGCAATTCTTGATTCTTGTTGAACACCCCAGCGGCATGACAACCGCCCGTCTCTTCAAACAACGATTGCACCTCTCGCAACTGAACCATCATTTTCGCAATATCATCACGAAGTGTCATCGAGCTCTGCTCGTCATCCGCTCCGCGGTCATCGCGCAGCGTCATCGAACTCCGTTCGTCATCGCTCCGCGTAGCCGGCTCAAACGCCGTCTTCCCACAAATCCCACAAGCAGACACGCTCAGCAATGATCTTTTGTTAGTCACCGCATTCGCAGCGTTCGAAAGCGAAACACGAAGGGTAATCTGATGATCGACTTCTTCTTCGGAATAGGAAAGGACTTGCTCAGCAGAACGAATTATTCCTTCCGTAAATAAAATTCCATAAGCCCATTCACGAATGTGCGTAGGCGTGCACATGGAAACCGTGAGCGGTTCTTTTTCAATAAATAATTGAACAGGCACTTCAACCACCAAAGCATCGGAGACGGGTTGCCCGTTCTTCAATGCTTGGTAGTTTAAAGAAGCCTTCATGATTTAAGACAATCCAGTAATAACCCCGTTGTTGTCAATGTCCATATGCTCACTTGCTGGAACAGCCGGTAAGCCAGGCATACGCATCATTTCACCTAAAATTGGGATAATGAATCCAGCACCTACTGCGTATTCAAATTCACGAACGGTGATGGTGAATCCTGTTGGACGACCAATCTTCGACTCGTCATCGCTGAAAGACTTTTGCGTCTTCGCCATACAAATCGGGAAGTTCGCGATGCCTAATTTTTCTATGGTGCGAAGATTTCCTTCCGCTTCTTTCGTGTAGTTCACGCGTTCAGCTCCGTAGATTTCTTTCGCTATAATTTCAATTTTTTCCTTTACTGGTTGATCGTTGGAGTAAAGTCTGCGGAACTCGTTGTTTCCGTTTTCAATCACATCCAAAACCGCTTCACCCAAATTCGTCATACCGTTTCCACCATCAGAGAAACCTCTTGCAACAACAGCTTTAACGCCAATTGTGGCGCATTTCGCAATTACGAATTCAATCTCTTCTTGGGAATCGGTAGGGAAGTGGTTCAACGCCACAACCGGAGTAATTCCGAACTTCTTACAGTTTTCAATGTGCTTCTCAAGGTTCGCAAAACCGTTGGTTACGCGCTCCATGTTAGCGGTGTTGTACTCTTCTTTTTTCGCACCACCGTGGTGACGCAAAGCGCGAACCGTTGCAACAAGAACAATGGCATCCGGAGCAATTCCAGCAGCACCGCACTTGATGTGCATGAATTTCTCTGCGCCTAAGTCTGCACCGAATCCAGCTTCAGTCACAACATAGTCGGCCAAAGACATTCCCATCTTCGTAGCCATAATGGTGTTGGTACCTTGCGCAATGTTTGCGAATGGTCCTCCGTGAAGAATAGCAGGATTGCCCTCTAAGGTTTGAACTAGGTTCGGCATAATGGCATCTTTCAAAAGAAGAGCCATAGCGCCTTCTGCTTTCAAATCGCGCGCATAGATTGGCTTGCGATCGTAGGTGAATCCAACGAAGATGTTCCCTAATTTTTTCTTTAAGTCTTCACGGTCTTTGCTCATGCAAAGAATAGCCATGACTTCAGAAGCAGGAGTAATGTTGAATCCATCTTGACGAGGAATTCCATTTCCAGTTCCGCCCAAGCCAATGGTAATGTTCCGCAATGAACGGTCGTTCATGTCCATCACACGCTTCCAATAAATAAGTCTTGGGTCTAACCCAAGGTTTCCTTGTTTATTCTGAAGGTTGTTGTCTATTAAAGCTGAAAGCAAGTTGTTTGCTTTTTCAATCGCAGCAAAGTCTCCGGTGAAGTGAAGGTTGATGTCTTCCATCGGAACCACTTGTGCATAGCCACCTCCAGCAGCTCCACCTTTGATTCCGAAAACGGGACCCAATGAAGGTTCGCGAAGAACAACAACGGCTTTCTTTCCCAATTTATTCAACCCTTCATTCAAACCGATTGAAGTGGTTGTCTTTCCTTCTCCAGCAGGGGTAGGCGTAATGGCAGTCACCAAAATTAATTTCGACTGCTTCACTTTCGCTTCGTCAATTAAATTCAACGGAAGCTTTGCTTTGTTCTTACCGTAATGCTCTAAGTCATCGATATTGATGTTCAATTTCGAAGCAATTTCATTGATGTGCTTCATCTTACACGCTTGTGCAATTTCAAGATCTGATGGAAATGACATATTTTTTTATATTATGAAGCAATAATCCGAACTTTCTTCCCTTATTTCGCAACATCAACTAAACACATATGAACAAACCAATTTTGAATTCGAAGCAAAATTCTTTTATCAATAAAAGAATCGCTTCAATTGTTTTCTCGGCATTATTTATTCCGTTCGCGGTTTCTGCGCAGAACGCCGACATTAAAACGCAGTGGCAACACGCAGACATGTCTACCGACGGGCTTCCTGGAGTAAGTGCAGTGAAGGCACATGCTTACATGGCTGAAAAAGGAAAGACTGCAACACCAGTAGTAGTTGCAATTATTGACAGCGGATCCGAGACTTTCCACAAAGATCTAAATGCAAACATTTGGACCAACAAAGGTGAAATTGCGAACAACGGAATTGACGATGATAAGAATGGATACATTGATGACGTTCACGGATGGAGTTTCATTGGTGGAAAAGGTGGTGATGTGAAGCAAGACAATTTAGAATTCACTCGTGTATATGGAGCATTGGCAAAGCGTTTCGAAGGAAAAGATGCTGCATCCATTGCAGCTGCAGACAAAGCAGATTTCGCGAAATACGAGAAGACAAAAGCTGAATACGAAAAGAGAGTGGGGGAAGTAAAAGCAGAAGCAGAGCAGTTCAACGCTTTTTATAGCCAATTCAAAGCTAGCAAAGAATTATTGGCTATGGCCTTGGGTAACGACTTCACAGCAGAGCAATTGGCCGCCTATGATCCGACAGACGATGAAGGGAAAGCTGCAAAAGGCGCTGTGTTGAACATTATGATGCGCGGAATAAACTTGGATGAATATGTAAGTTACTTCAGTACGCAATTGGATTATTCTTACAACGTAGATTTCAATCCGCGTAAAATGATTGGCGACGATTACAGCAATCCACGTGAACGCAACTACGGTAACAACCACATCGATGGTCCTGAAGCCATGCACGGAACACACGTTGCGGGAATTGTTGGAGCTTCTAACAACGGAACAGGAATGGACGGAATTTGCAAGACAGCGCAGTTGATGATTATTCGTTGTGTTCCAGATGGCGATGAGCGCGATAAGGACGTTGCGAATGCCATTCGTTATGCGGCAGACAACGGTGCTCGTGTGATTAACATGAGTTTCGGTAAGTCACACTCTCCATACAAAGATGTGGTAGACGAAGCGGTTATGTATGCTGAATCGAAAGGAGTATTGTTGGTTCACGCTGCAGGTAACGACGCGAAGGATATTGATTCGAAAGACAATTTCCCAACACCACGTTATGCAAATGGAAAGACCTGTTCAACTTGGTTGGAAATTGGTGCAAGTGACAATTCAATTGATCACTTGTCTGCTGACTTCTCGAACTACGGCGACAAAACCGTTGACATTTACGCTCCTGGTGTTGACATTTATGCGACGCTTTTGGACAACACATTTGGTCCATTAAGCGGAACAAGCATGGCTTCTCCGGTTACCGCTGGTGTAGCTGCGGCTATTCTTTCTTACTATCCAAATCTTTCGGGCACTCAGGTTCGCGAGATCATTATTAAATCTGGTATTTCTTACAAGAAGCAAAAGGTTGTAATGCCAGGTGACGAAGAGAAGAAGATTAAATTCGGAAAGCTTTCAAAGTCAGGGAAGGTTGTCAACCTTTACGAAGCATTGAAATTAGCTGAGAAGATATCGAAGTAATTTTTTGATAAGACAACGAAAAGGCCGCGAGAGCGGCCTTTTTTTTATGACTTAAAATCTATCACCGAGCAAAACGAATACGCCTTGTGTGATCCGTTTTTAATTCCAATTTTCGTGTAGTAGGGGGTGAGGATAATTTTGCGATGACCATGTCCAGGTATGTTGTTGTCAACCATCAATTGCATAACTATATCAAGCGCCCCGCTAAATCCGTAACTACAACATTCGCCGTTGTATCCCGATTTACAATTCTTTCTAGCATGTCCAATTTCTCCAGATTTTCCGGATTCTAAACACCAACATTTCGCTAACTCAAACATTTCGCTGTCGAATACCAACGGTTTCAAAGGCTTCATAGCGTTTAATTCTGAAATGAGAGAATTTTTGTCCTTGGTATAAGACGCATCATAGGCAAAGCCTGTTTTCTTCTCGTCGTATTTCGCGACATAATTCTTCGCGAATTGCGTCGGATACATTCGCGCTAAATTGATGAGCTTAATGACATTCTTTTCTTCAACAGACAAAACTGTAATAGACTTGGCGGTGTTTGCTGAATCGAGCTGAGCCTGTGTAAAGGCCTGTGCATAAAGGTTCGAGAACAGCCCACTTCCAACTACAACAAAAAGAAGTGAAAGGGTTTTAGCAATTTTTAATTTCATAACAAGAGTATTAATGACAACAAACAAATAACCAATCCTTGGATTTTTCTTCGGTTCAATTTTTCTTTGAAGATAAAAACCGCGCCAATAGATCCGATAACCAACACTAACAAATTGTTCACGGGTAATATTGTGCTCTCGGGCATCCAACCGCTGTGGTACAATTCAACCAAAAAGAAAATAGATCCGTAGTTCACCAAGCCAAGTAATGTTCCTGTGCCCATTTCCTTCAACGGGAAAGACTCTTTCTTGAAGATCATTTTGTAAACAAGAATGCTTATCCCAATCATTCCCGCTCCCATGAATGGCATGCACGTGAACAACGAAAGTTCATTCTGATTGGTGGTGAAGCCTTGAAAATACGCAATGCTGAAATCGATGCTCGTGCTTCCAAACATAAGCACAACCGGATACAAGAGCATGTCTTTGGTTAACTTACTTTTTCGGTCTACGCTGAAGAGGTACAATCCGAACATGGCAATAACCAATGCCACGGCCTTCAACAATGTAATTTCTCCTTTCCCTAAAAAGGCTAGAACAATAACGGCAAGCACCAACGACATCTTCGAACTGAGCGTGGCCATGGCTATGCCAGACTTCTTCGCGGTAATGGCCATGAAGTAAAAAACGGAAATGAAGAGCGAACCCATGATGAGTCCTGCAACACTCCAAATTGGAAATTGCATGGCGCTGTGAAAGGCTTCTGAAACATTCGGGACGAAGAAAATTCCGCAAGAAAACGCAACGATGTAGTTGAAGACAATGGTCTCAAAGATCTTCGCTTCAATTTGTTCGAAGTATTTGAAGAGCCAATAGATTGCAGCGTTCGTAATGACGCTGAAAATTAGATAGATCATTTGTTTACAGTAACGGTTAAATGATCTACTCCGATGTACTTTTCAGAATAGGGCTTACCTTTTTGAAGGGGTGCTTTCAATCCGGTTTCAATATTATTGTTGGAAGTGAAGACGCGCATTTCATCCCAAATTCCGCTTTCAATGAAAGTATTCAGTATGCCTGCGCCGCCCTCCACCAAAATGCTTTGAATCTTTGCTTCATGCAAGACACGCATCCATTCTTCAACGCCCGATTTTTCAATTGGAAGAATTTCGCAGTTGTATCTCGCTTGAATACCGTTGCCCACCAAGGCAATGGTTCGCGCTTCGTTGTTGAACAACTGAAGCTCTTCCGGAAGGCATCCTTTTTCATCGACAACAATGCGAATGGGATTGTCGCCTTCCACCAAGCGCACGGTTAATGCAGGATCGTCGTTAAGCGCTGTTGTTGGTCCAACCAAAATGGCTTGCTCCAAGCTTCGCCATTGGTGAACCAACTGTCGCGATTCAGAAGAGGAAATAGGGAAGGAGCCGCGCTCGTTTTCTTCACGAATTTTGTCCATGAATCCATCGGCGGTTTGCGCCCATTTTAAAATAATATACGGACGCTTTTTTTCGTGGAAGGTGAAGAAGCGACGATTTACAAATCGACATTCATCTTCTAAAATTCCTTCAATGACTTCAACGCCGTGCGCTTTCAAATGCTCAATGCCTCTTCCGTTTACTTCGCTGAAGGGGTCGCGTGTTCCAATGACCACTCGAGGAATTTCCATCTCTGTAATGAGGTTTGCGCAAGGAGGAGTCTTGCCGAAATGAGCGCAGGGCTCTAGCGTTACGTAGAGCGTGCACTCTTTCAAAATGCTTTTGTCTTCCACATAACGAATGGCTTCCACTTCTGCGTGAGCTTCTCCGTAAGCGGTGTGATATCCTTTTGAAATGACTTTGTCGTTGTGCACAATCACGCAGCCCACCATAGGGTTTGGGGCAACGTGTCCCATTCCGTATTGCGACAGCTCGAGCGCAATTTCCATGTAATCTTCGTGACTCATTCGGCTAATTTATCTGCAATACCCTGTGCGGCAATCCATGCGGTGGTCCATGCGGCTTGAAAATTATATCCGCCCGTTACCGCATCAATGTTCAAGACTTCTCCAGCGAAATATAAATTCGGAACAAGTTTGTGTTCCATGGTTTGAAAATTCACGTGCTTCAAATCCACCCCTCCGGCTGTCACGAATTCTTCTTTGAATGTACTTTTTCCTGTCATGGGAAGAACGCTACGCGTGAGCGAGTTCGTCAATTCTTCAATGGCCTTGTTGCTGCTGTTGGCCCAGTCTTTCAGGAAGAGGTCGGCGCGTTGCAAGTGCCAGTTCCACAAGCGTGAAGAAAGTTGAAACGGGTTGAAGGTGACGCACATTTTCTTCGGATGACTCTCTCGAAGATCTTTCAATTCATCGAGTGTATCGTTGAACGATTGGTTTATCCAGTTGATGCGAATGTTCGCTTCGTAATTTTTTTCTGCAAGCGCCAAAGCTCCGAAGGCAGAGGCTTTCAGCACAGCCGGACCACTCATTCCCCAATGGGTGATGAGGAGCGGACCGCTCGTTTTTATTTTGGTATCGAGAATTTCAAGCTGTGCAAGTGGCACAGAGATTCCTGAAAGTTCATGAAGCGATTTATCGTTTATGTGGAAGGTGAATAGGGAAGGGACACGCGGAACGCAAGGCACTCCGTGGTTTTCAAGGTCTTTCCAAACGAGTTCGCTCGAACCGGCGGTCATTAAAACCGCGTCGTACGATTGAAGGAAGGAGAGATCTGCAGCGTATTCGGTTTTAATTTGAACACCGAGCTTTTCCGCTTCATTCATGAAGCAATCGATAATGGTTTGCGATTTATTGGTGGAAGGAAACATGCGTCCGTCATCTTCAGTATGTGTTTCCACACCGCGATCGAGTAACCAGTATATCATGTTGGAAGGTTGAAACGAAAAGAACGGCGAGAGCAATTCCTTTCCTCCACGCGGATAGAACTTCACCAGTTCTTTCGGCTCGAAGCACGAGTGTGTCACGTTACATCTACCGCCACCGCTTACTTTCACCTTGCTGAGCAGGTTTTTGCTTTTTTCAAAAACAATCACTTCCGCCTCTGGTAACAGTTCCGCCAAACGTATAGCACCGAACATTCCTGCTGCTCCTCCGCCTATAACTGCTATTCGTTTTCCTTTTCCGTGCATGTTAATTTTGTCTGTTGCAAAAGTAGACGAATACTCACGTTGTTCGTGCCAATGGAGAATGTCTTTATAAGGGAAGAGAAGTTAAGAAAGGGGAAGAAAAGGGAAGACTAACAACGAAGTTACAATTACGCAGTAGGAATTATGAAATAGGCATTACGAAGTAGGAATAAAACCGCAGGTTTTCCAATAACGTAGTTCCACCGAATAAACAGCATATAAACAGCATATAAAAATTAGCTCAAGTTCGAAACCTCCGAAATAGGTTTGCAAGTATGGAACAAAACTTAATTAAATCGGAAATTGAATCGCGAATCTTTACGATGCGCGGCAAGCAAGTTATGTTGGATAGAGATTTGGCTGAGTTCTTCGGAACCACAACCAAAAGGCTCAATGAGCAAGTAAAAAGGAATGTTGCTAGATTTCCAGACAACTTCCTTTTCCAATTAAACAATTTAGAAAAAAATGAACTGGTCGCAATTTGCGACCGGTTCCATATATTAAAACATTCAAGTGCATTTCCTTTCGCTTTTACAGACTATGGAATTGCTATGATCGCAACAATCCTGAGGTCGGAGATTGCTGTACAGATGAGTATTCACATTATAAATTCATTCATTCAATTCCGAAAGAAAACTTATTTGGAACATGCTATGATTGACAAGTTGTACGCACTGGAGCATCGGGTTGATAACGAGTCTAAAAGAATTGATATCTTATTCACGAAACTTGAAAACAATCACAAATCATCTTCTGGAATCTTTTTTAATGATCAAACATTCGACGCTTATATTTTTTCGAGCGAACTTATTTCAAAAGCTAAAAAATCAATTATTCTCATTGATAATTACATTGATGAAACTACCCTTCTTCAACTTTCGAAAAGAAATAAAAAATGTAAATGCACGATCTATACTGAACGAATGAGTGATACGCTGAGATTAGATTTAGAAAAGCATAATTCGCAATATCCTCCTATTGAAATTCGAATTTTAAAAAACGCTCACGATAGATTCTGGATACTTGATGAAAATGAGTTGTATAATCTTGGTGCCTCACTCAAAGATTTGGGGAAGCGATGGTTTGCCTTTTCTAGAATGGATGGTTTTATAAATGAGGTTCTTGATCATCTTCGCTGAAGGGCCCTCCATTTTTGAGGCGAAATTAAACTTGAAACATTTCCCCCCGGCTTCACTGGGGACATTTCGGATGCCGCTCGCAAAGCGAGTTCAAAGCAACGCAGTTCCAATAACGATCCCGATAGCTATCGGGAGGAATTACTTTGTAGGAATAAATCCGAAGGATTTCCAATTACGAAGTTCAAACTATTCGAAAGGTAAGAGAAGTTAAGAGAGGGTAAGAAAAGGGAAAACTAACAACGCAGTTCCAATTACGCAGTAGGAATAAAATCTTCGATTTTCCAATTACGAAGTAGGAACAACGAAGTTCAACTACTTCGAGAAACGCTCAATCACCGGAGGAGTTACACCGGTTGATGAGAAGCCGCCGTCGTGGAAGAGGTTTTGCATGGTTACGTAGCGCGTTAAGTCGCTGAATAACGAGATGCAATAGTCTGCACACGCCAATGCGTCTGCGTTTCCAAGTGGAGACATTTCTTCAGCGAAACTGATAAAGCCGTCGAATCCTTTTACGCCTGATCCAGCAGTGGTTACTGTTGGAGATTGAGAGATGGTGTTGATACGCACTTTCTTCGCGGCACCGTAATGGTAACCGAAGCTACGCGCAATGCTTTCCAACAACGCCTTCGCATCTGCCATGTCTGAATAATCTGGGAACGTACGTTGTGCAGCAATGTAACTCAATGCAACAACACTTCCCCAGTCGCTAATGGCGTCTTTCTTATAGGCAGTGGCCAACATCTTGTGCAACGACATTGCGCTTACATCTAAAGATTGCTTGTACCACTCGTAATTCAAATCGGTGTAGTGTCTTCCTTTACGAACGTTCGGAGACATTCCAATGCTGTGTAAAACGAAGTCTACTTTTCCACCGAAGTGTTCCATAGACTTGTCGAACAAGTTCTCTAAATCTGCTTCGTTCGTTGCATCAGCTGCAAAAATTGGAGCGTTAATCTTTTCAGCCAAGCCATTGATTTCACCCATACGCATAGCAATTGGAGCGTTGGTTAAAACAATCTGAGCGCCTTCTTCTGCAGCACGTTCAGCCACTTTCCATGCGATACTCATGTTGTTTAACGCACCACTGATAATTCCTTTTTTGCCTTTGAGTAATTGACTTGACATAGTAGTAAGATTTAGAGTTCAAAAATACATTTTTTATTTCATTGAAACTTCCAGAATGAAAAGCATATCCACAAAGACTTGTTCACTTTGTTTGAAGATGCTAACAGATAATAAGATTTTTTTCGGTCGAAAAATTTTTCGACCCGATTTGGATCTTTGCTTGCAATCTTGTCCAACACCTTCGGCATTGCCGACCTTGCGAAGCACCTTGTGCAACAGTTATTTTTTAACTTTCATAAACACCCGAAATCCGACATCTCTATTTGGAATGTTATAAAGCGCACGGGTATCATGAATAGCGCAGTCTTCCGGATACTTCAAGTAACTTCCACCTTTTGTAATTTCTGGACTCAAAGTCATTTCTGCAACATTACCGCAAACGTTATACATACCATTGTTGCTAGGTAGAAATGATTTAACCGGAGCAGTTTGCTGCGATTGATAGAATTCATCGTGAAAATTCGCTTTGCGAAAATCAGGATAATTTAGATAACTTGTCAAGCCGTTTGAAAATATATTCAAATCGATATATTTAGAACGAGCATTATTCTCCCGATAAAGATTGTTGTTTAACCAAGGATAATCTATTTCCTCTTGACTGTATTTGTCTTTTTTGTAATAGGCTTCCTCTTGAGATTTATTCTTGAAGCTCAAAGCGGCATTTTCCCATTCTGAAACGGTTGGAAGAGTGAATGTCATCTGTTGAAATTTCTTATCAGCATATCCAGCGTACACCTCGTTCAACCACTTGCAATAAGCCATGGCAGCTTCAAGGGTTATTGAGAAGATGGGGTATTCGTTGTAGGCAGGATGAGATAAATAATATGGAACCATTCTAACATCATTTCGAACTTTGTCCCAGCCTGCAAAGGTGTCAGGGAGGAATGTTGAAACATCTTTTGATTGTGATTTCAATTCGTTAAGAAAAGTGCGGTAATTCAAAATCGAGCACTCAAACTTCGAAGCGTAAAGCGAGTCGTTGATTTTAACGAGTTCCTTTTCTAGTTTTTTACAAAATGCATTTTTATCGAAGGTTGAATTTTGAGCCGAGCCGATTTGAGCAAATAAAGTTAGGAGCGCGGTGAGGAGAAGGAGTTTTTTCATATTATTCGTGTTGTTCTATTTACTTTAAATGCAAAGACCATGTATTTATTGTAAAACTATCAACTTTTTGGATACAGTCAAATCACTGACCTGCGAAGCATCTTGTGAAACATCTTTGCTTGCAATCTTGCGAAGCATCTTTGCCTGCAATCTTGCGAAGCATTTTCCCTTCTCTTACCCTCTCTTAACTTATGGAGGTTCCGCGCAAGAACTCATCTACCGCCATCCGTTTCTTCCCTTCCAACTGTACCTCAAGCAGATTGTAATACCCTCCATTCACCGCCAACTTCAAAAACGTTTTGTTGTCGGAATGAAAAGAACCCAACTCGAATGAATGTTCGGTTTCTTCCGGAAGACCTTTGTGAATCTTTAAGGTCTTACCTTGAAAAGTAGTGAAAGCTCCAGGGAAGGGAGTCACGCCGCGAACGCGGTTGTGCACCACAGCAGGAGTGTCCGTCAATCGGACTCTTCCGTCTTCTTTCAAAAGTTTAGGTGCGTGCTTTAATTCGCTGGTAATTAGTTCTTCTTGTGCTATTGGTTGAACCTTTTTTTCTTCCAGAAGATCAATGCTTCGAACCAACAATTGAGCTCCTTCATGCATCATACGCCCGTACAATTCCCCAGCCGTTTCGTTCGGACCCACCAACATTTTATGCTGACCCAAAACTTCACCAGTATCTATTTCATGTTTCAGTCGGAAGGTCGTGCATCCGGTTTCCGTTTCGCCATTCATGACCGCCCACTGAATAGGAGCAGCTCCGCGGTATTGCGGAAGGAGGGAACCGTGCAAGTTCAATGTGCCCAATCGAGGCATGTTCCAAACCACTTCGGGTAACATGCGGAAAGCGACAACCACGAATAAATCGGCATTCAGGTTTTTCAAATCTTGAATGAAGGTTTCGTCGCGTAATTTTTCGGGTTGAAACAAATTCAATCTGTGTTGAACCGCGAACTTCTTCACATCGCTTTCGTTCAATTGCTGTCCGCGCCCAGCGGGTTTATCTGGAGCAGTAACAACGCCAACAACCTCATGCTTGCTGTTCACCAAAGCGTTCAGCGAAGTGGTCGCAAATTCCGGAGTGCCAAGAAAAACAATGCGTAATGACATTATATGTTGAAGTATTGCGAAGCCTGTTCGTGCGGAGAAACAATTTTGTAATAGTATTTTCCAGCACCAAGCTTATTTTTTTCAAAGGTAAAAACATGATCTCCTTTCGGGAATTCATCATTGGCCAAGGTTAGAACAGATGCATTTTCTGTATTGAAAATTTGAATGTCTAGGTGCATCTTCATGTTCAACTTCAAGGCAATTTGTCCTTCTCCAGATTCTGTCCAATGCAATTCATTCGGAAGAGCCGGAAATTTCTCCTGAACGTGCTGCTTTCGCATCACATGTAACATACGCTTGTACAACACATACGTAAGCATGGCGAGCAAAGACACCAACAATACGTTCCTTAACAATTCAAATGTCTTCATATTATAAACTTATTATTCCTTCAATTTTAGCAGCCTCATCATACTTCTCGAAAATCTCGTCAACGCTCAACATCATGGCGTGAACAGTAATCGAAGTGTATTTTCCGTTTGCACTCCACTTCATCTCGAAATGCGCACTTTCACCAAAGATCAATTTCACTGCTGTTACGCGCTCTTCGAATGAGGGAACAATAAACTTAAACATGTACTTGCTTGGCCACTTATGAATTTTATTCAGTTCGGCGCGAAGGGCAGAAAGTCTCGATTCATCCATGCGGCAAAGATAACGCGACAGGACGCATACACTTTGAATTTTCTAATAATGAAATTTGAATTTGAAGCTCTCTAATCGTTTACGAAATTCAAGGCGGTATTCTTCCGCTTTTTTCATGGCCTCTTCGGTTCGAATGTCGTTGTAGAACATGCTCTTCAACAAGTATCCTCTCGGATCTTTCGGCTCCAAACGAATGCATTCGTCGGCCACTTTCAATCCGTCTTCATTCTTTTTAATCAGTTGCATGGCTTCTCCTTTCGTGTAATTCACCAAAAAATCCTTTCGTCCAAGTCTCATCGCGTTGTCGCAATCTTCTATGGCTTCCAGGCAAGCAATGCGCGTCATGTTGCCCCAACCGAGATAAGGCGCTCTTCCAATATTGGCGGCGGCTCTGCAGATGTAGAAGGTGGTTTCGGTTGGAAATTTTTCAATATAAGTTCCGAATAAATTCACATATCGATCGTCGCTGGTATGGAAAGCTCCCACTTGAATGGCGAGTTCCAAATAGAATTTCGCTTCTTTGGGTTTGTTCGCATGCCAAAAGATTTCGCCAATGTGCAGAATGGTTTCAGCCCGTGGAGAGGCTCCGATTGGATAATCCTTCATGTGATCTTCTGGAATGCGACTAAGCAGAATTTCACAAATGGTAATGGCTTCCTCGGAACGATTCAACTTCATTTCAAGAAACAGCGCTTCGTTAATCAGATAACTATCGTCATTGAATTGCTTGGAAAGTCGGGTGTAGTAGGGAAGGGCCTTTTCGTATTCTTTTCTTTCCGTATACAATTCAATCAAGACCAAACAAGCCGAGTTGTCGGAAGTGGAATGTTGAAGACAAAGGGAATCGAGCTCCAGCGAAAGTTTCAGCGATTCATCTGAATGGTTTTTCAATCGGTGAAATCGAATGCGCTCTGTGAGCACCAATTTTTGTTGATCGAAATTTTCGGCCATTTGCTGCGCTTTTATGAGATGAACTTCTGAGTCTTCGTATCTGACTTGCGAATTTTCTATGTGCGCGGCGTTGTAATAATAATAGAAGGAATACGATGGTTCTTCTGGGAAATAAGCCTTTGCCGCCATTTCCTTGAACCAATTCAAATGTGTTTTCGGAGTGAAACTTTCATATCCTGAAAAACCCGGATAGCGCGAAAGGGACAATTCATAATGTCCGGGCATAAACACAAGACTGTCGAACGTCTCTGAATATCCGCCTCCGTTCTCAGGCGTAAGATTCGAGAAGATCACCACCATGGAATCGTTGTCTTCCTTCCAAACCAAGCGATAATGATTTTCAGATTGGTGATACTCTTGTCCGGCGTATCGAGACGACCAGCTGTTGTGTTCAAGATTCAAACTGCGAATTTCTTTTTGTTCAGAGTCAATGATGTTGGAATGCTCACCACTCATGAGTTGCAGTTTCATGTGCTTCAAGCACAGTTCAGAGGTATAATCTTTTCCGGGAACTCCGAAATGCTCGAACGAAGCACCGCCTCCTCCGCCAGGTTGGGCAAGGGTTACAAATGGAAGTAGAAAAAGAAAAAGGAATAATTGAAAACGCATGTTGCGAAAGTAAGGAATTCCTATTTTAGCCATGTGAATTTTCAACCGAGCGATAGCACCGTGCCGAAGCGTGGACAAGTATTATTGTCTGAGCCTTACATCAGCGATCCGTTTTTTCATCGGACTGTTATTTTGTTGTGTGAAAACAACGAAGAGGGCTCATTCGGATTTGTGTTGAACAATTACATAGACCTTCCGATTAGCAAAATCATTGCGAACTTCCCAGAGATGCCCGGACGCGTGAGCCTTGGCGGACCGGTGAAGAACGACAGTCTCTTTTACATTCATTCGTTGGGTGAAGAGATTGAAGGAAGCACACCCATTTTAGAAGGTGTTTGGTACGGCGGAGATTTCACGCGCGTTCGCGAATTGATTGAAACCGGAACAATTCCAGAAAACGCCATTCGCTTTTTCGTCGGATACAGCGGTTGGTCTATCGGACAGCTTCAAGAAGAAATCACTTCGAAGTCATGGTTCGTGGTGAACGTCCCTTCCAAGTTGGTCATGAACTCGAAAGAAAACAACGTCTGGAAAGAAGTCATGGACCGCATGGGCCCGAAAGGAAAGATCCTCTCTAAATTTCCTGAGGATCCGAATTTAAACTAATCCTCCCGAAGGGTCATCCGACTTGTCGGTCATCAGCTCCGCTTTCATCACAACTTTGTTGTGTCATCACGATGTGTAAACAGCGTGTATGGAATCATCATCGCCACTGCGAAATCCCACATGTGCATGAGGATTCCAATGTACAGGTGAATGGAAATACCCACAATCACGGCGTATTTGCGAGTCTTTTTCCAATTGATAATAATTGGAAATGAAAATTGAAAGAGCATAATAATGTATGCGAAGATTACCGAAATGAAATAGGGCATAACATGAGCAGCGCCACGAATCGTTTCATTGCTGAACCAATCGCTCACGAACGTCTGATAAATAGCCTCTCCCGACAACCATTGCCAATTTGTTAGCTTGTACATGGAAGTGTAGAAGTATATCAATCCCACTTGAATTCCCGCAGCCAGCAAGGAAAGCCGAGAAAGAAAAGACAAAAACGGTTTTGTGCTTTTCGAGGAATAGGGAATGCAATAGAACATCAGTAGCATCATATACACATACCCAGCGTTCATGGCGTTTATTCCCGCATAATAAATCCACAAGGCTGAAAGCCACGCTACGGCACGGAAAAAGAAGACTCCTCTGAAATGAAAAATCGAGAAAAAGGAAACCACCAAATGAAAAATAAAAACCGGCTTGAACCAGCTCAAATTATACATTAAGGCGTAAACCAAATTATTCAAACGCGAATCTCCAGCACCATATCGAATACAAACGCTGTCTTCCCCCCAAATTAACCACACCGATTGCCAATTCCAAAAGGCGAAGAACACAAACCACGCATAAACCAAACTCACGAAAGTGCGTTCGTTCCAAGAGGACGAATAAGGGACAAATAACCCTTCAACATACTGTTCGACGCGCTTATTCATTTGTCTATTTCAACCAAAAGTTTACTGAATTCAAACACATCGTTCTTCTGTTCGCCGTTCAACTGATGAAAATGATACACCAGTCGAACCTGCATAGAATCGATGTAGGTATGTGAATGGGTAAGCTTGCGCTTGGCGCGTTCCAGGCGTTGACAGAAGTAAACGGATCTTCCGTAATCGGTAGATTTTTCAATGCGTTCAAGCTGACGAACTCCGTCTTTCCAATAAAGATTGTTCACGATTTGATTGTTCAAATTCGCAGTCGTGTATTCTTCGAATTGACGAAGCTTGCTGTCCACATCGTATTCATAGCGAGTTCCAATTTCATTGAAGTCAGTCCATTTGCCGCCTTCGTGGTAGCGGACTTCAAGAAAATCATCGAATTCGGCCATAGGCACGAATAAGCTATATCCTTGATGAAAAAAAGGGAATCCGTATCGGTTAGCGACCGATTCAACCAATGGAATATCGTAATGTCTTCGAAATGCGTAAAGAGCGCTCAACGAAAAATGCAACCCGAGCAGGAAAAAGGCTGTGCCGACAAGAATATATTTCGTTGATTTTTTCATGCGTCCGCAAGTTAGAAAGAACCGAAAAGCGAACTACATTTGAAATGAAAATAAAGCATATGAAGAATATTATTTCATTTAGTGAAAAGACTTGGGTTGAAGGTGCTGAAAATACTGAGTTTCCGATACAAAACCTCCCTTTCGGAATATTCTCTACAGGAAGAGGAGATCATCGTGTTGGAGTGGCCATTGGAAACTATGTTTTAGATATTTATCGCGTATTCCAACAGAATCACATTTCTGCTTTGCCTTTCGGGTCTGAAGAATACCGCACGCATTCATTGAATAAAATGATGAAGCACGGCAAGAAGGCTTGCTCTGCATTACGCATGAGATTGGCCGATTTACTGAATGCAAATCAAGATGCTATCGTCAAAAGCGAACTTCGCTCATGCCTGATAAAAATGAACGAAGTGCAAATGCATCTTCCCATTGAAATTGGCGATTATACAGATTTTTATAGCAGCATGGACCACGCAAGAAACGTTGGAACCATGTTCAGAGATCCAGCAAAAGCCTTGCTTCCAAACTGGAAGCACCTTCCTGTGGGTTACCACGGAAGAGCTTCAAGCATTGTGGTTGACGGGACAGCCGTTACTCGTCCATGTGGACAAGTGAACGCTTCCGACGAGACATTTCCAACCTACGGACCAACGAAACAACTCGACTTCGAATTGGAAATGGCATTCGTGACATTCGACGGAAAGCCAATGGGAGAGCGAATTTCAACACAAGAAGCCGACGATTATATTTTCGGACTTATGCTCTTCAACGATTGGAGCGCTCGCGACATTCAGCGTTGGGAATATGTGCCACTCGGCCCATTCTTAGCGAAGAACTTCGCATCTACGGTTTCTCCGTGGATAGTTACTTTGGATGCTTTAGAACCTTTCAGAACCATAGGCCCATTGCAGGATCCAGAGGTTCTTCCATATTTACAATACAACGGAATAAAGAACATCAACATCAATCTTCAAGTTGAAATTCAAACCGAAGCCGGCGAAAAGCAAGTGGTTTCAAACAGCAATTTCAAACACATGTATTGGAACATGAACCAACAATTGGCGCACCATACCGTTGGCGGATGTAATATTCGTTGCGGCGACATGATGGCCAGTGGAACCATTAGCGGTCCGGATGAAGGTTCATACGGAAGCATGTTGGAAATCGCATGGAAAGGAACGAAGCCCGTTGAAATGCCTGACGGCACAACGCGTTCATTCATTGCAGACGGAGACACCGTTACAATTACCGGTTACGCTGAACAAGATGGGGTGAAAGTGGGTTTTGGTAGATGCAGCGGTAAAGTGCTTCCCGCGCGCGACTAACTATGGAAGAAGAAAAAATTGAAATTCTCGGCGCACGAGAAAACAATCTTAAAAATATAGATCTCACCATTCCAAGAAATCAACTGGTTGTTATTACCGGTCTTTCTGGAAGTGGAAAATCTTCGTTAGCCTTCGATACACTTTATGCCGAAGGTCAGCGCAGATACATGGAAACCTTCAACGCATACGCTCGTCAATTTTTGGGCGAAATGGAGCGTCCAGATGTCGACAAAGTAAACGGACTCTCTCCGGTTATTTCCATTGAACAAAAAACCGTTAGCCGCAATCCTCGTTCTACCGTGGGCACCATTACTGAAGTCTATGACTTCATGCGTTTGTTGTATGCGCGTGCATCCGACGCTTACAGCCCTTCAACAGGAAAAAAAATGGTGCGCTTTACCGAAGAGCAGCTCATTGAAAAAATAGCGAAAGATTTCAAGGCAAAAAAAATAGCCATTCTTTCCCCGTTAGTGAAAGCCCGCAAAGGTCACTACCGCGAACTCTTCGATTCGCTCATGAAGCAAGGTTACGTCCGCGCGCGTATCGACGGGAAGTTGAAGGAAATGACGAAAGACATGAAGCTCGATCGTTACAAGGTGCACGACATTGAATTGGTGGTCGATCGTTTTTCGGTTGAACCGAACAATCCGCGCTTGAAGGCCACGGTTCAAACCGCGCTTAAAATGGGCAAGGGCGATGTTATGGTCATGGAATTGGACAACGAGAAGCTCTTCCATTTTTCGAAGAACCTCATGTGTCCAACTTCAGGAATTTCCTTTCCTGAGCCTGAACCGAATCTCTTTTCCTTCAACAGTCCATACGGCGCATGCAGCTATTGCAGCGGTTTGGGTGAAGTTGCGGAAATTGACATTGAGAAAATAATTCCAGATAATTCGAAGAGCGTTAAGCAAGGAGGAATAACTCCGTTGGGTGAAAACAAGAACTCATGGATCAACCAACAGGTGGCTGCCATCTTGAAAATGTGCGGAGCCACTGTGAACACACCTTTGAAGGAAGTCGATGAAGACGCGATTCAAGTAATTCTATACGGAACCGACGATAAGGTGGAAGTGGAATTGTTGAACGGACAAACCATGAACACGCGCTTTGATGGACTTATTGCATTTATTGAAAGACATGCGGAAGAAGACGGAAGTCCAGCGGTTCGCAAATGGTCAGAATCCTTCATGAATAAAAAAGCTTGTCCTACTTGCAGCGGCGCGCGTTTGAAAGACACCGCGAATCATTTCAAGGTAGCCGGAAAGACCATTTCAGAATTAAGCGCTTTGAACATTGAAAAGCTCAGTGCGTGGTTCGAAGACATCGATTCAAGTTTCGACAGCAAACAAGAAATCATTGCGCGCGAACCGTTGAAGGAAATTCGCACCCGTCTGAAGTTCTTGCTGAACGTGGGATTGGGCTATTTGAATTTAAATCGAAGTGCGAAGACATTGAGCGGAGGAGAAGCACAGCGCATTCGCTTGGCTACTCAAATCGGATCACAACTTGTAGGAGTGCTTTACATTTTGGATGAACCGAGCATTGGTCTTCATCAGCGCGATAACGAGAAATTGATTCGTTCGTTGAAAGACTTGCGCGACGGCGGAAACAGTGTCATTGTGGTCGAGCACGACAAAGACATGATGTTGGAAAGCGACTACATCATAGACATTGGTCCAGGCGCTGGAAGGCACGGTGGACATGTGGTTGCTGCCGGTAAGCCAAAAGATTTTTTGAAAATTGGAAGCATTACTGCAAATTATTTAAGTGGAAAATTAAACATCCCTGTTCCGAAGGAAAGAAGCAAGGGCAACGGAAAGAAGTTGGTGTTGAAGGGAGCGAGCGGACATAACCTTATAGGAGAGACCATTGAAATTCCATTGGGAACCTTCACATGTGTCACAGGAGTAAGTGGAAGTGGGAAGTCTTCGTTGATCAGCCACACGCTTTATCCCATCTTGAATGCGCATTTCTACAACGGACAGCGCAGACCATTGACCTACAAAAAGATTGAAGGACTCGAGCATTTAGACAAAGTCATTGAAATAGATCAAAGTCCTATTGGTCGCACCCCGCGCAGCAATCCGAGTACCTATACTGGAATCTTCACCGACATTCGAAACCTGTATGCATCGGTTCCTGAAGCGCGCATTCGTGGTTATCAGCCTGGAAGATTCAGTTTTAATATTTCGGGTGGAAGGTGTGAAACATGCAAGGGTGGCGGCGTTCGATTGATTGAAATGAATTTCCTTCCCGATGTTTATGTGCATTGCGAAGCGTGTAACGGCAAACGTTACAACCGTGAGACCTTGGAAATTTTCTACAACGGAAAAACCATTTCCGATGTGTTGAACATGACCGTTGAGCAAGCCGTTGGCTTTTTCGAAAATCACCGAAACATTCACAACACGCTGAAGACACTGAACGACGTGGGGTTGGGATACATCACACTCGGACAGCATAGCACCACGTTAAGTGGAGGAGAAGCACAGCGTGTGAAACTCTCAACCGAACTCGCGAAGCGCGACACCGGCAAGACCATTTATATTTTAGACGAACCCACAACTGGATTGCATTTTCAAGACGTACAAATGCTATTGAATGTCTTGAACCGACTGGTTGAACGCGGCAACACCGTCTTGGTCATTGAGCACAACATGGACGTCATCAAAAGCGCCGACTACATCATAGACATGGGCCCCGAAGGCGGTGAAGGCGGCGGAAACGTCATTGTCACTGGCACACCAGAGCAAGTCGCGAAGAACAAGAAGTCTTTGACTGGATTGTTTTTAAAAAAAGAACTTTGAGTCAAAGACGAATGCCCTTCGGGCGAATCTCTTCGAGGAATGTCTTCAACTTGTCATTTTACTTCTATTATCGTCGAAGACATTCGTGAAACATTCGCCGAAGGCATTCGTTGCTTTGCAACATTAGTCGTAGACATCAGTTGCTCCGCAACATTCTCCCTCCAACAAATCATCAAAACTTGTAATTTTTGCAAGTTTTGATGATTTAGGTTAGTTTTCGACATTCGCCTCCGGCATTCCTCGAAGAGATTCGTTACCTTACAACATTTTTGTTGTATCTTAGCAACATAATTGCTACTTATGAAATCTTCCAATTCCAAAAAATCGGTTCTACAAGAAAGCGCCATGGCTTATGGCAACAGCTTGGGAAGAATTGAAATCATTCGAAAAGGTCTGCCTTATTCAACCATAGACGAGCTCAGTGAACGCATGCAAAGACCCATTAAATTTTTATTGGGTGTCTTGGGCATTGCGCAAACAACTTACAACTTAAACAAAAGACAAGAAGCTGTTCTCAACAGCAAAGAGTCTGAATTGGTTGTCGCCATTTCTGAACTATTATCGTTTGGTCAAGAGGTCTTCAACAACGAAGAAGAGAAATTCAATCGTTGGTTGGAAATGCCGAATCAATCTTTGAACGGCATTACACCGCAGTCGCTCTTCGATACCCTTTCCGGTGTTGCAGAAGTGCGCAAGTGTTTGAACAGAATTGAATACGGAAACTTTGCATAATGCTGGTATATAGAATCGATCGCAAGAAGTATTTGAAAGACGCCTTGAAAGGCATTGGCGCATCCATGTCTTCAAGTTTTCGTTGGAACAGTGAGCACACGCGCATGGTCTATACTTCAGAAAGCAGAGCGTTGGCTTTACTCGAGATTACGGCGCATTTGAATGGAGTAATGGAAATTCCTACCGATCGGTATTTAGTTGAAATTGAAATTCCAGATACGTTGAAGATTCAAACGCTGTCCATTGCAGATCTTCCAAAGAATTGGAACGCTCATCCTCCTTCTGTTTTTACGCAAAACTTGGGAGATGCTTTTGTCCAAAAGTTGAAAGCCCCTGTCTTGAAAGTCCCGAGCAGCATTGTCCCGCAAGAATTCAACTTGCTCATCAACCCCAATCACCCCGACGCTCACAAAATCGAAGTCATCTCGAAAGAGCGCCTTGCTTTCGATCCGCGCATCGTTCGTTAACTTCTGAAATGATTATTTTCACCTCATGAGAATTGTTCAGGTTGGTATTTCAGAATTGTCATTGCTTCAAGAAATTTCGAAGAGCACCTTTGAAGAAACGTTTGCTGCTTTCAACACGAAGGAAGACATGATGCATTATTTCGAGCACAATCTTTCATTGGATCAACTCGCGCTCGAATTAGAATCTCCAGAGTCTTCATTCTATTTTATTTATGTTGAAGAAGAACTGTCGGGGTATTTGAAACTGAATATCTCTGAAACTTTCGAGATCGAACGTATTTACATCTTGAATAAGTTTCAAGGAATTGGAGTAGGGAAGACGTTTATGAATTTTGCCTTTGATCAATCGAAATCGCTTGGCTTCAACTCCCTGTGGCTAGGAGTCTGGGAGCACAACACCAAAGCCATTTCATTTTACAAATCTCTTGGCTTCATCTCCTACGGCGAACATGATTTCCTTCTCGGCGCCGATCGCCAACGCGATATTTTAATGCGTTTGGAATTGAATTGAAAATCGTTGAAAACATTCGCGAAGCATTCCTCGCAGAGATTCGCCCAAAGGACATTCGTTGCTCCGCAACATTCGCCTCTGGCATTCGTTGCTCCGCAACATTCGTGCTTGCACATTCGCCTCCGGCATTCGTTGCTTCGCAACATTTTCCCCTCTCTTACCTTCTCTTAACTTTTCTTACCTACTCGAAGAATCCAGCATGAAGAACTTTCTTTCCGCACCCCGTGCACTTGGGTAAGCGAATCTTATACACCTTCGTGTAAATAGGGAAGAGGCAAGCGCAGTAACTCGAGTAACTCGCTTTCAAGGTTTCCAAATAATTGTTCAGCAACGAACTCATCTCATATTGTTCCAATTGAGCGAAGTAATCACGGAGCATAATAACAAAATCAAAGAGCGACTGTCCCGCTTCCTTCTTCTGAATGTAATTGTACTTCGAAGCCTTGATCTCCTGAGCCGTATTGTTCCCCAACAAAATGTTACTCGTGTTCAACATTCCGTAATACTCTTTCCTTGAATAATTCAATTTCATAATCCCTTTTTAAAGCACAAAAAACCATTCCCTCGCGGAAACAGTTTCGAGCTGAATGAATATTTTATTGGCTAAACACCAATGCCAGAGCGACATTGACTAGATCTAATATACAACATTGAAATACCAATGTCAAGTATGTTCGAACATACTCTAAAATTATTTTTCGTCGAAGACCCTCGCAACGAAGTTGCCCTCGTCCAACAGACCCTCGCACAGCTATGTGCCCTCGTCCACCGGACCCTCGCGAAGCATTTCGCCCTCGTCGAAGACATTCTTCCATTTTCATTGGAATTGTTTCTTATTTTTATAAAAAATTATCCGTGAGCCAGATTAAAGACGCAGTAAGGGAACTACTCATATTTCTTCATTTCGATTTGACGAAAAATTTGAAGTACGATAGACTTACACGTCGCATTATGAAAGAGGGTATTCAGTCGAACCACAATTGTATAGACATCGGCTGTCACAAAGGAGAAATGCTCAACTACATGCTGAAGCTGGCTCCACAAGGAAAGCACTTCGCATTTGAACCCATTCCTTCGCTGTTCAATCAGCTTACTTCAAAATATAAAAACAGAGCGTCGGTTTTTCCATACGCGCTTTCGAATTCATCCGGAGAAACAACTTTTCAATGGGTGAAAAACGCCCCGGCATACAGCGGAATCAAGCGTCGTAGATACGACATAGACAATCCGGAAATTGAAGAGATCACCGTCGAGAAGAAATTACTCGATGATGTTATTCCAACTTCAACACCCATTCATTTTGTGAAGATCGATGTGGAAGGCGCCGAGTTCGGTGTGCTAAAGGGTGCAAAGAATTTGCTTGCAGCACACAAACCAACCATTCTCTTCGAATGCGGAAAAGGAGCAAGCGACTTCTACGATACGAATCCACTCGAATTACATTCTTTTCTTTCCAACGAAATAGGATTGAATGTTTTCACGTTACAAGATTTCATCTCTAACAACAAACCCCTTTCTGGACATGATTTCGAAAACAGCTTCAACAACACCACCGATTACTACTTTATCGCCAGCGCACGCTTATTATAAGGGCGAAAAATATTTCGCCCCCTATCTTTGCGCAATGAAAAACATTTTTCGTATCACAGCACTCGCCTTTGTTGCAACACTATGCTCATTCAACGCCAAGGCCCAAACCCCCTACAGACAATTCGGAATTAAGGCCGGTATGAATATTTCTAACGTGAAAACAGATGTCCCATCTTACACCACCAAAGACGTTGTTGGAGGAAGCGTGAGTTTAACTTACGATCGCGTTCACTTTAGATTCTTGACCGTAGGCGGAGAGATAAATTTGGTTCAACGTGGATTCAGTAACTCAATTATGCTTACAGATTCTGCTGGAACAGAATTAGGTATGGCTGAACTTAGAAATAAGTTCAACTATTTTTCAGCTCCAATAAAATTGGGTGTTCAATTGGGTAATAGAGCATACATTTTTGGCAATGTTGCATTTGTTCCAGGTTATTTATTGAAGGCCATTGCTGAAACTCCGGTTCTGGATGCAAGCGGACAAATCATTGGTTACACGTGGCAAGACGCAACCAGCACCGCTGCTCAGTTCGAATTGTCTACCCAAGTTGAAGTTGGGGTTGGGGTTACAAAGGCGAAGCGTTACAAATTTTATGTTTCAGCCGCGAAACAACAAGGTTGGACCAACTTGTTCGACAATCCGTCTTCTGTTTTCAATATTAAATCGACCGGTATTATTATCTCAACAGGAATGAAGATTGAATTCGGAAAAGGATTGTTTAAATAAATTTCCGAATGCCCGCATGTACCGCATAAATGAGCGGAGTTAATGCAATGGCAATTCCCATCTTCAACAAATAATTCGTTGGGGCCACTTCAGCAAAAGTGTTCCAATCCATTTTTCCTGGAAGGACAAATCCAATATACAACACCACTACGGTGTCAATTATTTGAGAGATAACCGTACTTCCTGTGCTTCGAAGCCAAATATATTTGTTACCTGTTTTTCCTTTGATCCAATGGAAAATGGTCACGTCTAACAATTGAGAAATTAAGAAAGCCGCAATACTTCCAACCATAATCCAAGGGGCTTGTCCGAACACCGCTCCGAATTGTGCGTCACTCACTCCAATGCCCGGTACCGCAGGAATTTGCAACGCGAATAAAACCACAATGAAGCAATAGCCGATAAGTATAGTCGTGATCCACGACAGTCTTCGAACCGCCTTTTCACCATAAAATTCATTCAGCGTATCGGTTAGCAAAAACACAATAGGCCAGGGAAGCACTCCGACAATCGTAATGAAGTTATGTTTCCAACTTCCAATTTGAATGGGTATCTGAATGAGCTTACTCGAGATCAGTTCTGCAGTTATTGCATTCGTAATGAAAAGTCCGGCCAAAAATATAAAGAGCCATTCGCGTCGAGTGGAAAAAGATACAGGTGATTCCATATTATTTCAAAAACACTTTGTACGTTACACTGTTCAGTTCCAAGAAGTAAATTCCTTTCGCGTAGTTCGAAATGTCAACCTTCATTCCGTCTGTAACTTTTCCCTTCATCAACAATTGTCCACTTGCATTGGTAAGCGAATATTTCCCACTAAAATTTGGATGTGAAATAGTGTTTGCGGTTATTGTAAATGGAAGGGAAGGGTACGAATTTTCCTCTACCAAGATAATTCCTGAATGAAAAGCGAAGGCGTAGTCTCCTGGAAGTGGATTCAACACTTCGAAGCGTCCGTTCCAATTGGTTGTGCTTCCAGAAGTAATGAGTGTGGAATTACTTGCTTCACTCCAAGAATCAAATCCACTGGCGCGATAAAGCAACACCATATTGCTTTCATCCATTCCATATTGTTGAACCAATTGAAACAATGAAGTGTCCAAAGCACTTGTGGCAGTAGCCGATCCATTGAAGCGCAACGTCATCTTTGTTGAAGTGGTTTCGTTGGCGTATGTGTTCAAATGCCAAAAGCGGTCTGGAGAAATAATGTAATCTGTAAATGGAATGGCGGCGACTCTGTCCGCCGAAGTCAAGTGCATTTCAGCACGAACGAAAATGCTGTCCATGGTTCCTAAATCATTCACATCGTATTCGAAATTTGCGAAAGTCAAATCATGAGCTCCCGTTGCTGAATTCCAAGCCTCATCGGCAAGGGTTGCGTAATGCAAGTTGTCGGCTCTGTTCAACATGACATGCGCAGGCTCGAACAAAACTGTCGCGGTTGCATTGCTAGATTCCCCCGAAAAATGCAAGAGAACAGTGTCTGTATTTCCTTGAAAATCCATGACGGTGACTTCCAACGGGACGTTGTTTAAGTAGGCTGAATTATGATGGAGGTATTGGTCCACGTGCACATTCAATTCGTATCCGACAAATTGTGTGGTATAGCTGAATCCCTTCAACCTAAAATCTGGATACCCCGGTTGAAACACCCATCCGTTGAAGAATTCAGAAAGATCTTCTGTTGTATAGGCTTGAAAGAAATCGCGCATCTGAACCGAGTTCAGCGTGTTGAATTGGTATTGTATCATGAGATCATGAATGGCCTGAAAGAAATTTTCATCGCCCATATATCCGCGAAGTGTATGAGCTACATCTGCTCCTTTGTTGTAAACGGTTTGTCCGTATGTAATGTTTTCGGGAATAGCATTCAGAGGAAAATATCCACCGTCGTTACGCGGGGCATTCAACAAGACATCTCTGTGATTATCTCGAATGGAAGTGTTATAGGCATCGCTTCCATATAACCATTCGGTGAAAATGCGCTCGCTGTAGGAAGCCCACCCTTCGTTAATCCACATGTCTGCAGCTGTCTCGCACGTGATTAAATCGCCCCACCAATGGTGGCTGAGTTCATGCGCATAAAGCGTTTCGTACGTAGTGTTTCCATTAATAGCAAAAAGCGGATAAGCAATATTCGTAGCGTGTTCCATTGCTCCTCCAGTAAATGGAACAGCAGTAAATCCAACTTTATCGAAGGCATAGTTTCCGTATTTCGTTTCGAAGGCACTAAGCGCATCGTGCAAATGCACAAAACTGTTCTTCATGTCTAACGTATCTGCCGCCTTCGCTGCAAGCCAGATTGGGCGGGTGTATCCGCCTAACGAAGTGAACGCATCTTCCACATGCGTATAAGTTGCAACCGCAACGCTTGCGAGATAGGAGGGAACCGGCTGCAGCAAATTCCAGGTCGTCAACAAAGAATCCCCTCCTAGATTAGTAACCGATGAACGAATGCCGCCGCAATAGGAAGTCCGGCCACCATCGGTTAACGTCTGAATCGTATACGTGCAGCGCTCTCTGAAATTATCGAAACACGGAAACCACACACGCCCGTAATTATGCGGAAGCGCATCCATTCCCACACCCATGTTGTAGGCATAGCCACCGCTAAAGTAAAATCCTCCCCAACTGTTATCTTGAATAGGACTTCCATGATAATACACCCGAACGGTAAAGTTCACAAAGGAGGGAAGATTTGGAAAATCAATGAATAAATCAGGGCCAGTATGATTGAATGATAATGAATTCGAATTGACAAAAACCGAATCAACTGTTAATCCTTCAAGATCCAAATGCAATTGTGGTATACTCGTCATCAGAGGAGAAACCGTTATGTCTGCATACCCTCGAAGGATATTGCTCGTGAAATTCGTGAAGTCTAGATACACGTAGGTGTCCACAATGTCAACGGTATCGCATCTACTGTTGCTATTGGAAAGATCTTTTGCTGAATGTCTATGATTACAATTCAAATGAGAGGAGGTTTGCCCATAGGAATTATAAGATAAAATAGACCAAAGAGCAATTAAAATTATTCTGTTCAAATTAAGCAAGTTCATGTCTGCAATATATTCCAATTTCATGAAACAACCTTTTTCAAATTGGCTGAGTCTTGTAATAGGCCCTAAAGACTTGGAACTACTTTTAGGCAATCAAACCAACCAAACTGCAAGTATGAAACCAACCCACGATCTGTTCGATCTGGTTCACTCCCTGACCAAGAGTGAAAAGCGTTTTTTCAAGTTACAAAGCTCGTTGCAAGCGGGCGAGAAGAACTACGTTCGAATCTTTGATTTGCTTGAGAAAATGGACCACTATGATGAGGAATTTGTCAAAGAATCGTTCAAAGGAGAACTATTCTTGAAACATCTTCCTTCCGAGAAAAATCACTTGTTCAAATTAATCTTGAAATCGCTTCGTTCGTATCACGGCGAAAGCAGTGTTCGAAGTCTTTTGAAGCAGGCTCTCAAAAACGTAGATATTCTTCACAAAAAAGGACTTTTCGAAGAGTGTAAGAAAGAATTGAAGCGTGCGAAGAAATTAGCCACGTCTTACGAATTCTTTTATTACTTGTTTGAAATTATTTCATGGCAAAAGAATTTATTGGAGGAAGACTATGAAAACGGAGAGTTTGAACAGTCTATCGATGAAATAGCCGAAGAAGAATCTCAGGTCTTATTGCTTCTTCAAAACTTGGCTCAATATCAAGTCATTTATGGAAAGGTGAACGCTATTTTCCGTTCGGGTGGATTTACTCCTTCCAAGGTTCACGAAGAAATGCTTCAAGAAGTGTTGGGTTCTAAACTCTTGGAAGACCCTGCGTTGGCTATGTCCACACGTTCGAAATGCATTAGATTATATTCTCTCGGATTTTGCGCAATAGCAGAGAACAACATAGAAAAGGCAGCAGGGCATTTCACAGAAGTCATCGCTCTTTTTGAAGAAAATGAATGGCTTCGCGAAGACAAAGCAAAAAGGTATCTAAGATCTCTGGGACAATTGTTAACATGTCGTGTCTTGCTTAATGATAGGGCAGGAGCAACAGACATTTACAAGAAGTTAGAGTCTCTAGAAGACAATGATCAGTTCCAGGATCCAGATTTAGTCGCTTTTCGTTTCCGTGTTTTGAAGCAAATTCAGGTGGAAATGGCGCTAATGTTCGATCAGAAAATTCAATCAGACGAATTGTTTGCTTCTATTGAAGAAACGAAAAACGTTCTGAGCAAAGAGTTCGAAATGATGATGCATTACAGATTGGCTCTTTATGAATTCTCTTGCAGTTTTCATCAACGTGCGCTCAAGCATGTGAACGAAATCATTAACAATTCAGATAAAGAATTACGTCAGGATATTTACGGACACGTACGTGTCTTGAACATTCTTATTCATTTGTGTCTAAAAAATTCAGACTTGGTTGAATACGCCTTGAAAAGCACCATTCGCTTTTACACCCAGCGTGAACGCAACCACGAGGCTGATATCCAGTTCCTAAAAAACCTAAGGGCATACAACAAACTTTCTCCGTTCGAAAAAGCTGAATTTTTTAAAGACGGAAAGATCATGTCTGAATTCCCTTCTGTGAAAAATATGGAAGACCGATTCCTAGAATTGGTCATTAAAAAAGGGATGATTTAATCATCCCTTTAATTAGGGCGAATAATCATTCGCCCCGAATAATGGTTCGCCCCTACGAATTACTTCGCCATTTCCTTCTGAAGAACCTCTTTGAATTTCAATTCTTCTTCATAAGCCATCTCCTCATCTACTAAGATTCTTCCGCTATGCTCATCTGTAATGATGCGCTTACGTAAACGAACATCCATTTGAACTTGAGCAGGAATTTGAATGAATGAACCAGCAGAGGCATCGCGCTCAATTGGAACAACAGCCAATCCATTTTGGGTAGACTTACGCATGCGAACGTAACGCTCTAACAAATGAAGATCAATGTGTTTCTTCGCCTCATCGCTGCGCTTAGAAAGGAAGTCTTCTTCTTTCTGAGTTTCACTCATTAATTCAGTTAACTCAGTTTCCTTTAGATTTAAATCGTTTGTGCGCTCAGCTAACTTTGTTGAAGCGTTATCGATTTCAGTTTGCTTTGTCATTTTCAATGACTCGGCAGTGCGAATGTGCTTCGATTGCAATTCAATTTCTAATTCTTGGAATTCAATTTCCTTATTCAATGAATCGAACTCACGATTGTTTTTCACTTTGTTCAATTGCTCCTTGTACTTCACAATTAAAGCCTCTGCTTCTTTTATTGAAGCCTTGCAAGCAACAATACTCTCATCAGCTCCTTTAAATTCTCCGTTCAAACGTGTCAATCTAGCGTCTAATCCAGAAACTTCGTCTTTCAAATCCTCAACTTCGTATGGTAATTCTCCGCGAGTTGAGCGAATTTTATCAATGCGTGAGTCAATGAGTTGAAGGGCAAATAAATGTCTCAATTTAGATTCAACAGAGATACCTTTTTTGGAATCTTCGCTGTTCGACTTGTTCATTTGATTAATTGAAATCATAGTTTCTGTATCGTTTGTTTGGTTTTTCTCGTGTTTTTCTGGTTTTGCTATAGGAACGAAAATGGCCTGTTTGGGATCCATCTCAGACGCTACGTGAATTGGGTTTGCCACACGTTTTTCAACAAGGGCAGGGGCTATCCCAATTAAGAATGTTCTTGGTTTTCCATCAATAGGACCTTCAGCTATAACTTCTTTGCGAACTTTTGCCTCTCGCTTGGGTTTGGCAATAGTTAACGCCTCAGCAAGAATGGCTTCATCTTCCGGAGCTAGAACCACTGGAACTTCAGCAACGTCTTCAGCTTTCGCAGCTTTACCTTTCTTTTCAGGTTTTGCAGGTGCAACAGGTGCAGCTTTCTTAGATGCTGTCGGCTTTGCAACCGGTGCAGACTTCTTAGATGGAGCTGGTTTTGCAACAGGCGCAGCCTTCTTCGTTGGAGTAGGCTTTGCTGCAGGTGCTACCTTCTTTGCCGGGACTAAAGCCTTTTTTGGCTCTACCTTTTTTACAGGGGCAGCTTTCTTGGTTACTACTTTAGATTTCGAAGCCGGTGTTTGTTTCTTCGCAGGAACAACCGCTTTTTTCACTTCGATTTTTTTCGCAGGAGCAGCTTTCTTAATTACTGATTTAACCGCCTTCTTCACTTCTTGCACTTTCTTCTTTATCACTACTTTCTCAACTTTTTTTGAACTTTTCACTTCCTTCTTCACTGCTTTCGCAACTGGCTTTACGACCTTTTTTGCAACCGGTTTAACAACCTTCTTCGCAATAGGCTTAACTACTTTTTTAGCAACAGGTTTAACAACCTTTTTAGCTACAGGCTTGACTACTTTTTTAGCGATAGGTTTTATAACTTTCTTCGCAACAGGTCTAGCAGCTGATTTTACAGCTTTCTTTTCTACTTTTTTCGCAACAGGTTTCTTTACCGCTTTCTCCTTTCCCTTCGACACAACTGTTTTAGCTGCTTTCTTAGCAGCAACCTTCGGCTTAGCTGGTGCCTTCGCTGTTGGTTTTATTGCTTTTTTTGCCATAATGTCAGTAATAGAATACAGGGTTCGTTAGTACACCCGTTTTGTGGACCGCGAATGTACGAAATTTTTCAGTGATTTTAGCATGAATCAGCTCAATTGTAAACTGCTCACTTTCAAAATGGCCAATATCAATAAATGACAACTCGTTTTCAGCGTCGAAGAACTCATGGTATTTCACATCAGAAGTAATAAACACATCGGCTCCTTGCGACTTCGCGGCACCTAAAAGGAACTGACCACTTCCACCACAAACCGCTATTTTTTGAATCAATGATTTGTTCGTCTGAGTATACTTAATACATTGATTATTAAATTCTTTTTTCAATATATTTAAACAATTGATTAAGCTCATTGGACTTTCCAATTCACCAATGGCACCGCTTCCATATTGATTTAAATTGTTCTGTAACGTTGGCCAATTTTGAGCCACCTCTTCATACGGATGAGATTTAAATCTGTTTAGCGGAGCAAGCGGACGAACATTCTTCAGTCCTAGTCGTTTGGCAATTTCACCATTCACACCTTCCAAGGTATTGTCTAGGTTTGTATGAATCGCATACAAAGCAATGTTGTTTTGAATGGCCTTTATAATCGTTCGTTGAACATAGTCTGCCCCGGTAAAACGTTTCAATCCATTGAAAACAATCGGATGATGAGAAACAATAAGGTTGCAATTCTTCGCTATGGCTTCCTCAATAACATCTTCGGTACAATCGAGACTCACCAAAACATTGGTGATTTCGTTTTGCTTATTTCCAACCAACAATCCGGAATTGTCGTAAGACTCTTGCAAAATAGGCGGAGCCCACTGCTCTAAATAGGAAATGACTTCTTCAATACGCATTTTTAATCTAACTTGCAGCCAAGTTACACCGATGCGTTTATTTAGAGCAACTCTTTGGCCTTTTTCTTTTCTATTTGGAAGCATTTTGCACTTCCGTCATTTTTTATTTTCTGTTGGAATTTTAAGTTCGAAAAAAGCAGCAGTTCCATCCATTGTAATAGGAAATTTGAAAATAGGAGGAACAGGTAAAACACCTTTCGCTATTTGGTTGATCGAAAAATTAGATGTTTCGAAAACCGGATTTGTCTCACGTGGATATGGAAGGAAATCTAAAGGATTTCAATTAATAAAAGCCGATTCTAATGTTTCAGAAATAGGAGATGAACCGGCAGTGGTTCGAAATCATTTTCAATCTTTAATCGGAGCCGTTTCTGAAAATAGACTTTCGGGAATTGATAAATTGAAACAATCCTTTCCGCAAATTCAGCAAATTGTTTTGGACGATGCCTTTCAACATAGAAAATTGAATTCCGATTTTTCTATTCTACTTACTTCTTACAACGACTTGTTTGTAAACGATCATTTGTTTCCCGTTGGTGGCCTGCGCGACTTGAAGAAAAGAGCCAATTCAGCAAATGCAATTGTTGTTACCAAATGCCCGGAAGATCTTTCGGAAGAAGATAGAATTAGAATAAAGTCTGAATTGAATTTGAATGACAATCAGGTTTTGGCTTTCACTACAATTGAATACGATACGCCAGAACCCGCATTCAGCATGTTAAATCCGTGGAACAGCAATATGCGAAGCGTCTGTTTTGCAGGACTCGCTAATCCAATTCCATTCTTTATGGAAGGAAGAAATAGGAGCGTGGCTACCATAGAAATGGCATTGCGCGATCATCATGAATACACGGCTCAAGATGTGTCGCGCATTCGACAAGAATGGATTAACTTTGGACAGGAAAATACGGTTCTGCTAACCACTGAAAAAGATGTGGTGAAATGCAAGAACATCAAGGAGTTTGAAGACCTTCCTTTGTATTTCCTTCGAATGAAAATTAAATTTATAGCTGGTGAAGCTGCATTGCTAAATGCAGTGAAAGAAGTAAAGAAATAAATGGAACAATCTGTATACGATCAATACGAATTGGTAGTTGGACTTGAAGTCCACATGCAATTGAAGACTGCATCTAAAGCTTACGCTTCCGATGCGAATCTGTTCGGCGCTTTGCCGAACACCTTGGTTTCACCAATCACATTGGGTCATCCAGGCACATTGCCGAAAGTGAACACACAATCGGTCGACTTCGCCATTAAGTTGGCACTTGCTTCCGACATGCAAATTAATACGCCCGTTTTCTTCGCGCGAAAGAATTATTTCTACGCCGATTTACCAAAGGGATATCAAATTACACAAGACAAAACTCCCATCTGCACAGGTGGAGAAATCATCATTCGTGAAGACGATGGCTCTGAAAAGCGCATAGGTATAACCCGTGCTCACTTGGAAGAAGATGCTGGAAAAAGCATGCACGACCAAGATCCATTCGATACATTAATCGATTTGAATCGCGCCGGTGTTCCTTTGATTGAAGTTGTTTCAGAACCAGATATGCGCACTTCCCGCGAAGCGTATTTGTATCTGACTGAAGTTAGAAAACTTGTTCGCTATTTAGATATTTGCGACGGTAACATGGAAGAGGGCTCGTTGCGTTGCGATGCGAATATTTCAGTTCGAATAAAAGGCGCTCCTGAATTCGGAACGCGTTGTGAAGTGAAGAACATGAATTCCATTCGCAATGTGCAACGCGCCATTGAGCACGAAATGACGCGTCAAATCGATATCATTGAAGCAGGCGGAACTATCAATCAAGAAACACGAAGTTTCAACGCAGCAGACGGAACCACTTCATTGCTTCGTAGCAAGGAAGATGCTCAAGATTACCGTTACTTCCCTGAACCCGATCTTCCGCCAGTGGTCATTACAGAAGATCACATTCAACGCATTCACTCTACAATGCCGCCTCTTCCAAAAGAGTTGCTGCACAAGTATTTGAAAGAATTCAATCTTTCTGAATACGATGCGAATGTCTTGACCAGCGAAAAAGAAACTGCTCTCTATTACGAGCGCATCATATCAAAAACGAAAAATTACAAAGCGGCTTGCAACTGGCTAATGGGTCCGGTAAAAGGATATTTGAAAGAGCAAGCGTTAGAGATTGAGCAAAGTCCGTTTTCCCCTGAACAGCTTGCTAGTATTATAAATCTGGTTGATTCAGGAAAGGTGTCAAGTTCTACTGCTGCAGAAAAAATTCTTCCAGCATTGGCAAATCACTCTTCAAAAATGGCGGAAGATATTGCTGCTGAATTGAATCTGATTCAAGATGCCGACGACGATAGCATTAAGCAAATTGCACAAGAGATCTTGGCTGCTTGGCCAGACAAGGTCGCTGCATACAAGGCAGGAAACAAAGGCATGTTGGGACTATTCATGGGTGAACTTATGAAGAAGAGTGGAGGAAAGGCCAATCCGAAAACAGCATCTGGACTCATTCAACAATTATTGGATCAATGAGAAAATTAATTTATTTCTTAAGCGCAGCGATCGTTTTCGCTTCTTGCGGAAATTCAAATTCCATTTCTGGAGTCATTACTGGTGCAGAAGGAAAAACGATTTATTTGGAATCGCTTTCCGACACCAAGGTTCTTCCAATAGATAGCACCGTTGTTGGTTCCGATGGAAGTTTCAGTTTGAAATCGCACAACAAACTTCCATTAGATTTTTACCGCATCTATTTCAAGGAAGGAAATTTCCTTCAACTCATTACAGACAGTTCAGAGCAGGTCGAGATTACTGCCGAATTTGCTAATTTGAATAACGCGAAAGTCGAAGGTTCACCGCAGACTGTTGAGTATATGGATTTGGTGAAGAAGTGGGAACCCATGATGGAAAAACTTGCGGAGGCGCAAGCTCAAATCGATCGTCCTTCAACCGATCCTGCGTTGGACAGCACACAATGGATTGCTAAGTGGGAAGCGCAATTCGCGTCAGCTCAAAAAGAAGCCAATGCATTTGTAAAAGGTTGGTTGGAAAAACACTCTGCGAGTTTATTGGCGATTTCAATTGTTCAAAATCTTGATCCGCGTTTCGATTTTATTTGGTATCAGCGCGTTTTAGCAGACACCAAAGCCACTTGTGGAAAATTGCCGGCATATAAGACTTTAGAAAAATTGGTTGGACAAATCAAGAACGGAAGCAGTTCAAATGCCACTTCAAATTCCAATATCGCAGTTGGAAAAATGGCTCCGGAAATTACGCTACCCAATTTAAGTGGTGAAACCAAAGCGTTAAGCAGCCTTCGTGGAAAGGTTGTTCTTCTCGATTTCTGGGCATCTTGGTGCGGACCGTGTAGAAAGGAAAATCCAAATGTTGTTGCCATCTATAAAAAGTATTCTTCAAAAGGATTCGATGTGTTCTCCGTTTCTTTAGACGAGAATAAATCAGCTTGGGAAGCAGCCATTAAAAAAGATGGATTGGTTTGGAGCAATCATGTTTCAGATTTAGGCGGATGGAAATCGGCCGTAGTTCCTATCTATGAAATTGAAAGCATTCCTTTTCCTGTTTTAATTGATCAAGAAGGAAAGATAGCAGCCATGGGCGAATCGCTTCGCGGCGATGGTTTGGAAAGTGAACTTAAAAAATTAGGACTATAACCGTAACTAAAATGATCTCTAATCGTCGCAGTAATAAATTCAATATGAAAAAAATCGCATTAGCACTTGTCGCCTTCGGAATGAGCGTTGTCTCTTTCGCGCAATCAAAGCCTTACTTCCAACAAGATGTAAAATTCAAAATCGAAGTTAAACTCGACGATGAGCGCAACATGCTGTACGGAAACGAAGAGTTGGTCTATACCAATAACAGTCCGAATGCATTGAACGAAATCTACATGCACATCTGGCCAAATGCCTACAAGAACAGAAAGACTGCGCTCGCAAAGCAATTAGCACGCACTCGGAACTTTGTTTTGTTCACGACATTGGCAGAGAATAAAGGTTACATTGACTCTCTAGATTTCAAAGTAAACGGAGTGAAGACTTCCTGGCAATACGACGGTGAGAATATCGACATCTGTAAATTGTTGTTGGCTTCACCGCTTCAGCCTGGACAAAGCATTACCATTACAACACCTTTCCGCGTAAAAATTCCAAGTGGAAGTATTTCACGTTTGGGACACATTGGACAAAGTTTTCAGATTACACAATGGTATCCGAAGCCAGCGGTTTATGATCGCAACGGATGGCACCAAATGCCTTATTTAACGCAAGGAGAATTCTACAGTGAGTTCGGTTCATACGATGTGAGCATTACGCTTCCGAAGAATTATATCCTTGGAGCAACCGGAGATTGCCAGACTCCTTCAGAAGTTCAATTTATGAATGAACAAGCTGAAAAGGCACAAGAAAAAATAGAACAGGCAGGCAGAGATGCTGATGCTTTTATGGCCAATAAAGACTTAAATGAATTCCCAGAATCGTCGAAAGAATGGAAAACAGTGCGCTACATACAATCTCGCGTGCACGATTTCGGTTGGTTCGCAGATAAGCGTTGGATTGTTTTAAAGGGAAATGTGGAAACACCTGCGAATAAGAATCAAGTGACCACTTGGGCTTTATTCACTCCAGAGAGTGCGAAGTTATGGAGCAAGTCCTCTGAGTATTTGCACGATGCGATATATTATTATTCTTTGTGGAATGGCGACTATCCTTACGATCAAGTAACGGCAGTAGACGGAACAATCAGTGCGGGCGGCGGAATGGAATATCCGAACGTAACCGTTATTGGTTCAGCTGGAAACGATCGCACTTTGGAGACGGTTATCATGCACGAAGTAGGTCACAACTGGTTCTACGGAATATTAGGAAGCAACGAGCGTGACAATGCATGGATGGACGAAGGATTGAATTCGTTCAACGAGGATCGCTACATGGACACGAAATTTCCTGATGCTTCATTAGGCGCTGCAATCGGAATTGGAGGATTAGATAAGACCTTGGGATTAACTGATTTTTCTCAACGTTCATTGAGTGAATTGTCTTACTTAATCTCTGCTTCTCAAAACCTCGACCAACCGTTGCAATGTCACTCAGACAATTTTACCGAAATCAATTACGGAGGAATCGTATACAAAAAAACGGCATTGTTGTTCTATTATTTGAAAGGGTATTTAGGCGAGTTTTTGTTCGATCAGAGCATGCACAATTATTTCGAGATGTGGAAATTCAAACACCCTCAACCCGAAGACATTCAAGCGGTGTTTGAAAAAACAACGCATCAAAACCTCGATTGGTTCTTCAATGAATTAATTAAGACCACCGAGAAGATTGATTTCAGTATTAAGCAGATTAAGCAAAACCCTTCAGAACCAGGGACCTCATTGGTTAAGGTGAAGAACACCGGCTATGCATCTGGCGGAGTGTCCATTGGAACCGAAGGAAGCAAAACTCCAATCTGGACAAAAGAGGCTATTGCTCCTGGAAAGTCTATTTGGATTATTGCTCCAAAATCCAACGCTTACACCATCGATCCAGAAGGAGTAATTCCTGAAGTGAATCGCGAGAACAACACCATGAAGAGCACAGGTCTATTCAAAAAAGTAGAGCCAGTTAAAATGAAGTTCTTTTCAAGCATCGACAATCCGAAGCAAACAGAGTTGTTCTACCTTCCAATTTATGCCTACAACGTTCATGATGGAAGCATGATAGGTGTGAACCTTCATAACAAACAAATCCTTCGTAAGAATTTCGAATGGAATGTTTCACCGCTTTATAGCTTCAAGAGAAAAGCAGTAAACGGATTCGCAAGTGTGGCTTATCACAAATTGAATTTCACGGCAGGAACGAAAGTTCAACGTTTTGGAATGAATGATTTCAGTAATGGTTATGACAATACTTACGATAATTATACATTGATCAAGCCTTATGTGGCATATACCTTCCGCAACAAACCAACAAATTTTAACAAAGGAACAATTGTGAATGTTTCATTGGCATATCAATATCAATTGTACAAGTCGGATTACAGCCGCGAATTCATTCAATTCGATGCGAATTGGTCGCAGAAAATGGGTCCACGTCAAGTGTTGAATGTAAACGGACGTGTGCTTCAGCAAGCTTCTTATGTGCGCGAAGCTTCTCAACAAATTGGAACATTGTTGAGCGCAGGGGGAGAATACCGCTTCAAGTATTCATTAACCAAAGACCGTCATGTTTATGTGAAAGCTTTTGCAGGATATCAAGCCAACAACAATGCGCTATATGAATTGTCGAACGGTGCCTTCGGTTTATCTGGAATTTCTGGAACATATGACTACGCTTTCGATAATTTGTATTTCGGAAGAGGAGCTTCTTCTGGATTTGCAGCTGAACAAGTTGCAAACGGAATGGGAAATCTTGGAGTGAACCTTCGCAATGTTGGCGCAACAAAACGCTTGCTTTCAACAACAGTTGGAATCGAACTTCCATTTAGAATTTCACTGCAAGCAACTATACTAGATGCATGGAGCCCTGCATGTCCGAACTACAACGCCGAAGGTGTTTATTGGAATACATCTGCAGTAATTAATATTATTCCGAATATTTGGAGTGTAACTCTTCCGATATACGGAAGCAACAAAGTTCAAACAGCACAATTACCTGGATACTTCAACGGAGTTATGATGAACATTAACCTTGTTGGATTAGAGCCGTTCTCTCTCATAAGAAGCATTGGCGGAAAATAAGATGAAGAACAAAGTATATTTCGCTTCAGACTTTCACCTAGGTGCGCCAAACTTCGAAGAGAGTTTGGTGCGCGAAAAGAAAGTCGTCCAATGGCTTGAAGAGGCTAGGGCAGACGCAAGCGAAATATTCTTGGTTGGAGACGTTTTCGATTTTTGGTTTGAATACAAGCGCGCTGTTCCTCGTGGATTCACGCGTTTGCTTGGAAAGATTTCCGAAATAACAGACAGCGGAATACCCGTCCATTGGTTCATCGGAAATCACGACATGTGGATCTTCGATTACCTTCCACAAGAATGTGGAATCACACTTCATCGCGCTCCCATCGTGCGCGAGTGGAGCGGCAAGAAGTATTTCATTGGACACGGAGACGGCCTTGGCCCTGGAGACAATGGATATAAAATATTGAAGAAATTCTTCGCTTCAAACTTCTGCCAATGGCTCTTCGCTAGACTTCATCCGAACTTCGGAATATGGCTTGCACAGCGGAGTTCAGGATACAGCAGAAGCGTTTCAGGGGAAAGCGATAAGAAATTTTTAGGAGAAGAAAACGAATGGCTCGCTGTATTTGCGAAGGAACAACTGCAAAAAGAACACTTCGATTATTTCATTTTCGGACACCGTCATTTGCCTATGCAAATCAAAGTAGGGGAGAATTCAGAGTACATTAACATCGGAGATTGGCTTCATCATTATACCTACGGAGTCATGGAAGACGGTGTTTTCGAATTGAAAAAACTCAACGCATAACTTCAGCCACTACTTCCTTCCAACCTTTCCATTCGTTGCATTCCGAAAAGCTTTCGTTATGCCACAACACACAAAACGGCACGTTCAGACGCTCACACGTCTGCTTCAGCTCGTTCAATTTATCAATTGCTTCTTGCGCTGAAAGTTGCATGTATCTGTTCAATGTCGCGTCCATGGCTACAAACGGATGAAGCATCAAAGTAGTTTCTTTTTCTGTTTTGAAATCGAACCAATAATGCGAAAGCGCAGTTCCAGTCTTGAATCCAACCACATCGGCAAACCCCATCGTGTAATCATTCTCTATTTCACATTGAAGAAGATTGCGATAGGTTTCAGCACCGTTCATTTTCAGATAATGCATGCGCGCATGCGTAACTTTCTTTTCAGTTATAAATTGAAGTCTTCTCACTTCTTCCTTCAATACAGAAATATTCGAATGCGAAGCAACTCCCGGATGAATACCAACACGGAACTTCTTCGAAAGCGATTGAATCAAGGCTTGAAGGGCTTTGCTCGAATAAGGAACATTCTTATCATACACCCCGAAATTCGATAATAAAAAGAAATAGGTTATTTCTAAATTGAATTGCTTTTGAATCTCTTCAATGTAATCGTAAGTGGTGTAATCGTCTTGTCGAAGTCGAAGCAAGACTAAAGATCTTCGAGAGAAATTCTTGAAATCAAACTTCAAGATATCTTTTAAAAATCCGCCAATTGTTCTATACCAACCTTTATGCAAATGCGAAAACGCACTGTCTACATCTACCGTCAAATGCACGTTGTGTGAAGTAGGGGTATAGTCGAAAAAAGGAAATCTGTTTTTTAATTCTCTCAACAATGCAAGTCTCCAATCATCAACCATTGGACGTTCGAGCCAATTGCGTCTGCTTAAAAGGCTGTTCTTGCTCTCGAATCGACCAAAGGAATCGCGCAATGAAACAACTTCTTCTTCATAGCGACTCAGTAAAATGAAACTCGCAGCTAAGACATCAAAGTTGAAATGAAAGGCACCATTTTCAGGGACTTCAAAAGGGAAATCGAATTGTTCTGATTTAACTATCGAATCATCTTCGAAAAAGGCCGAGCGTGTAATATGCAAATGATTGTCCCAACTTGTTTCCGAATAAATCAGCTTTGCTCCTTTGAATGCATCGAATTGTGATTTATCCTTCACGATAAAAAAAGAAACGTTTACAGGACTGAACAACGCTTTCAGCGCATAATTCAGCCGAGGAGATTCTATTTCAGCATAAATAGCAATCAAGCGAAGAAAGATTTTATACTGGATAAAATAATTTCTGCGGAATGTCCATTTCCATATAGATCAATAGATTCCGGCATTCCGTTCTTCAAGAAGGATTGACTTTCAATTTTGATTTTATTCAAATCGTTGTGAACCACTTTCGCAAAACCGTTGTCAACCAATTCGGTCCATTCCGTTTCGCTTCGAAGAATCAAACAAGGCGTTCCCATATAGAATGCTTCCTTGCACAATCCACCAGAGTCGGTCCAAACCAGCGATGCTTTCGTCAATATATCAAGTGTCTCCGTGTAATTAAAAGGAGGAAATAGAATGAAGTTCTCATTCAATTTCAGTCGTTCCCATTCGTCTTTCAAATCCGAATTCTCCAATGAAATGGCGGTTCTAGGATGAATAGCAAAATGCAATTCCTTTCCTAAATCAATTGAAATTTGAAGCAACTCATGTAAAAAGGGAAGTAAGAATTCTGGATCGTCCACGTTTGAAGGGCGGTGTAACGTGAGGAAAATATACTTCTCTCGCTCTTTCGCAATACCGTTAGAATAGTAAAGAGCATTGTCCAACATCACATCTCCACATTCAACAACAGCAGGGTTAGCGGCAGTGGCATTTTTTTCAGATGTATTTTGAAATCCTTCTTTTTGCAATTGTTCTGTTGCCCCAGCAGTTGGAGTGAAGAGTAGGGTACTTAAATGGTCCGTAGTTACACGATTGATCTCTTCCGGCATTTGTCGGTTGAATGAACGCAAGCCCGCTTCAACGTGTGCAATGGGAATCTGCATGTGCGCAGCGGCAAGCGCTCCGGCCAATGTACTGTTCGTGTCGCCATATAAGACCACCATATCTGGATTGTGTTGTTGAAACGCTTTTTGAAGTGACATAGACATGTGAGCAATTTGCTCAATGCTATTTCCAGAAGGCGCTTCCAGCAAGACATCGGGCAATTTTATTTTCAAATCTGAAAACAATTGTCCAGACATACTCTCCGAAGAATGCTGCTGGGTATGAATCTTTATTTCCTGAAAAAACGAATCGTTTTCTATAGCACGAGTGAGAGCCGCAGACTTAATAATCTGCGGACGAGCACCCACTACTGTTACAATTTTCTTCATACCATCATTTTTCCTTCGTCTGCAAAGCTATAATAACTGCTCTCAGTTACAATCAAATGATCCAAAACTTGTAATTCAAGCACCCTTCCTGCTTGAATAAGCTTTTCGGTTACGCGAAAGTCTTCAGCACTAGGGGTTAGATTCCCACTCGGATGGTTGTGTGCTAAAATCAATTGAGAAGCTTTGTGTTGAAGAGCTAAGTGGAAGATGCGTTTCGGATCTACCACTGTACCGCTGAATCCACCTTCAGAGACTTTCTCTAGTTTTATCACTTGATTGTTTCTGGAAAGAAATAGCACCCACATTTCTTCGTGATTCAAATCGGAAAGATGTTGGTGAAAGATTTCGAATGCGTGGGCTGAGCTTCCAACGGAAACACCTTTCTTTCTCTCTGCGGAGCGCTTTCTTCGTCCCAATTCAAAGGCGGCTAACAATGTTGAGCACTTAGCAGGTCCCAGTCCCTGAATAGAAGAAAGCTCAGAGAAGGAAAAACGACTGAGTTCATGCAAGCAATTACCCGATTTATGAAGAAGGTTATCTGCAATCTGAATAGCGGAGTCCTTTGCGTTGCCCGAACCAATTAAAATAGATAGAAGTTCCGTATCTGTAATACTGCTTGCCGAATGACTCAAAAGCTTTTCACGGGGTAAATCGTTTTCTAACAAATCAACTTTTATACTCATACTTTTTTTACGGCAAAAGAAGCGAGAGAATAGAAAGAAGTCAAGAAACACTTATGCGTGTTTATGCCAAATAAAAAAGCCGTCAAAAGACGGCTTAAAAAAAACAAACCAATGAAAACAAATTCTTATTTCAAGCCATTCACATAAACGGTAAGGCTGCTCTTTAAGTTAGAGGCCTTGTTCGAATGAATCACATTGTTCTTTGCTAATTTGTCCAACATAGACGAAACTGCAGGTAACAAAGCAATAGCTTCCGCTTTGCTCTTCAATGCACGCAATTTGCGCACAGCGTTACGGGTTGTCTTGTGGTAATATTTGTTGCGAAGACGCTTTGCGTCGTTGCTACGGATTCTTTTAATTGCTGATTTGTGATTCGCCATTTCTAGTAAAAATTGGTTTGCAAATGTACATTAAATATTTGTTCGAACAACTACTTTTTTCGATTTATCTAAAGTTTATTCCTTACGAGATAAAGATATGTCAAATAACAATATGTTATTCAACGAATTACGTTGTTTTTACGAATAGATTGCATATAGGACTTTTTCATGTCCTAATGTAAGATTTGCACATGAAATTCAAACATCTTCCCCTTTTCTTGATTCTTTTCTCGTGCGGAAAGGAACAAACTGAATCGATTTCGACTTTGACTCAAAGCCAATCAATTCCTAAACTCGAGTCTAACAATTTAAATACTCAGCAGCATGTTGAGCATACGATTAGGCAATGGCTCGACGACGGTAAAGTATGGCAGTGGGCAGACTTTTCACAAGATGAATTGTTTGCCGCCATTGAATTGTCAGATGGTGAATTCGCAGTTGGATTAAAACTTCGTGGTGAAAGTGACAGTTTACCAATTCAAGATTTGTCCAGGCGCAACGAATGGGAGAATCTAAGAGAGGAAATCTTGAAGAGTTTGGAGGACACTTTAACGGTTGAGATGGGCAGGGAAGTGCGAAGGGAAGAATTCGTGTTAGAAGTAGATCTTCACCTGCCCATTATTTCATTCAATTCAAAAAGCCCTGCTTTGGTAGCGAAACTTATGGGGTCTTCACACATCCGATACATCGAACCCTTGAATGATATCATTGATTTGCAGGTGTCGAGAACAGAAAGTGGATGCACACCAAACTATGACGTTGTTCAATCGAATGATTATACCGTAACTGGAACCGGTGCTAAAATTTCATGGCATTGGAATTATCACAATGTGCCACAAGCATGGGCCATTCGTCAAGGCCTTGGAATAGGAGTGGGGGTAATCGATGCAGGAGTTTCTTCAAATCAATATTTGCTCTTTCAACAATTCAACTCCGGATACTCCAATGTGGGACGAGCGCATGAAACCACCTACACTACTGGTTATAGCGCCTATACTCCGTGCAATCACGGTAACGCTATGGCTGGACTTATTGCGGCGCCTTGGTCGAATTATGGCAATGCCATTGGAGGAGCGCATAAAGCGAGTCTGTATACAGTGCATGCGGCAGATGATGTTTATTTGAATACATCATCTGAAAAATTAGCCGTTAAAAATGCGTATGTCTATTTGGGCAACAAATCTTCAGTTAAAATAATCAGCATGTCAATGGGAACACCCTTTTACAGCAGTGTTTTATTAGATGCTGTAGCTTACGCAAATAGCACGGGGAAATTATTGTTTGCTGCAGCGGGGACATCTACTTTTATGACTTCTGGCCTTGGCGTTATTTATCCCGCGGCATTTTATGAATGTCAAGCTATTACTGGGGTGAACGATCAAGATCAAACATGTCAAGTCTGCCACGACGGAACGGAAGTAGATTTCACCATTGTTATGGAGAGAAGCTGGGACGTAAATCGCAAGGCTGTTGGGATTAATCAATACAACGACTGGCCGCAATACATTGGAGGTTCAAGTGCTGCAACCGCTTCTGCAGCGGCCATTGCAGCAATCGTTTGGTCTGTGAAACCAACGCTTACAAAATTCCAAATCCTTTGGATATTGCAGCACACGGCGCAGTTCTCCATTCTTCCAGACAGTGAACACGGATACGGCAGATTGAATGCGTTAAGCGCCGTTCAATTGGCACAGCAATATTAAATTAAGGCGTTTGACTTACCCAAAAAGAGCCATCGGAATTGAATTCTTTCTTCCAAATGGGAACAGTAGCTTTCAATTCATTCATAAGCGCTTCACAAGCGTGAAAAGCGTCTTTGCGATGCTGAGAGTAAACAGCAGCTACTACGGCCAATTCTCCAGGAAGGACTTGTCCAACACGATGATGAAGAACAAGGGTATTGATTTGAAATTGGGATTCTAGAGATTCCGCAATTCGTTTCATTTCATTGTGAAACAAGGCTTCATAGGCTTGGAATTCCAAATACAAAACATCCAATCCCTTGTTGGGAGTGCGAACAATTCCATTGAAAACAACTTCAGCTCCAGAAGTTGAAGAACGAAATTGTTCTAAATCAGGAAAGCCGTTGGAATGATTGATGAGTTGGAAATGTGTCTTCATCCGCCGCTAACTGGAGGTAATAAAGCCATGTGATCGTTCTCGTTGATATCGTCTTTCTCACTTGCCATGAAGTGATTCACGGCAATCAAAAAAGGAATGTCATTGACCTCGGAATAATTCTTTCGAAAAGCCTTCACAACCTCATCAACGGTAATTGGAAATGCAGGAACTTCAACACGAACCGTGTCGCCATATTGCTCTCTCAATAATCCGAACAAATGAATTTCCTTAATCATAGACTGCGAAGTAACAAACGAATACCTGCATAAAGCAAGATTCCAATGGTAATTAATCGAATGCCATTCTTCGGAAGGAATTTAAGTGCACTTAAATTTCCAATGAATGCGCCTGTTAATACAGCACCAATCAAATAATAGGTTGAATTTTCAAAAAGTAATTTCTTCGATTGGTATATCATTGGAATTAGGGCAACCCATGAATTAACAGCAATGAATAGGGAAGTGGTAGCCGCAATCTTTTTCTCTTCTCCCCATTTCGAAAAATAGAGAAAAGGAGAGAGATATACTCCTCCGCCAATACCTGTTAATCCAGATATAAATCCGATTATAGCAGAAAATGGCCACAACAATTTCTTATGGAACAAAAGGGGTTGGTTGAACTTGGCAACCAATGGTAACAGCATAAACAATGAGGAAAGCAGCAGTCCAATAGACAAGAAAAGTAGAAATACTTTTTCTTCCAACTTTATTTGTGTAGCCCAAAGAACAAAAGGAACACTGAAAGCAAGCAACATGAGGTTTGACTTCCAATCAATAAATTTGTTTCTTATAAATTGAATGCTGCTGTATGTCGCTACAGATGCATTGCAGAGTAAGGCCAAAGTTTTTATTTCTCCTTGCGGAAGCGCGAGCGTAAAAACCGCTCCGGAAAGAATTGCTAGATACATACTTCCTCCACCAAATCCTGCGCTGGAGTATACAAGGGAAATAGTGAAGAATAGAAGTGGAAGCAGGAAGAGAGACATACTAATTCTTTGCTACCGCAGACATTGAAACTTCTTTAAACGTTTTCCAACCGTTTTCTGTTTCCCAACAATCGTTAACGTGTAGAGCGTATTCAAAACCGTTGTAATCAAAATAAACATCCATAAAATGTATACCTTGAATACCACTGTGTTCCCCAGGAAAAACATCTACTTTCTTGAAATTTGCTTTTGACCAATCGATGCTGTAATTCAACGTAAGTCTTTCCAAACCTTCAAAAGATTCAATGGCCAATTTCTCCATAGCTTTATCAAGTCCGATAGCTCTTCCTCGTTCTTGATTTTTCGCATCTTCAGATAAATTGCTTCGGTCAATTATTTCATGGAACTCTTTTTCGTTTAAGTACAAAGCGCGAAAATCCTTTTCGCTATGATTCTTCAAAGCATCGAAAACGGCCTTTCCAAAATCTTCTGGGGTTTTCGGTGCCGATGAACATGCACTAAAAGCAAGCGCTGCGAATAAAGCAAAAACGAGAACAAATTGATTTTTTAGCATGTTTTGATCTTTTTATTTACCAAAATTAGTGATCCCGTCGCGGATCGAACGCGAATTCTGGGCTTCGGAAACCCATGTAATATCCATTATACTACAGGACCAATTAAGGCGCAAATATAGCGCATTTCAAAAGTCGATATGTATTTCTCTTTTCGCCCATTTCTTGAATTTCCGGAGCTCCTGTTTTACTTCCCTTTCATTGAAATATAGCAAAGCTGCAACTAAGACAATAGCTATTAGCCAATAGTCGAAACTTGAATTGTTATTTTCTGAAATCTTTTTTCGAATTGAATCGAAGTGATCAAATTCCGAAAATTCATAAACCGCATAGACTTCTTCTTTTTGCTTGATAATTCCTTTGTAATCAAGCCAAGTCCCATCGCATAGAACAGAGACATGGTCAACGGTTACTACCAAATAAAACCCATCTTGGTAGTCCGAATAAATATCCTTTACTGATGCATCTTCTGTTATATCAACTTCACTTACATTGCCATTAAAACTGAAGTTCGGATTTTTCATTAAACGACGCATGGATTTAGTAAAATTACTTACACCGTCTTTTTCAGGTCGATCAAAAAATCCTCTTGAAAATCCGTGAGCTTCGTCATAAGGTATTCCAAATAAAATAGAAACGGCCTTCACAACACAATCATTGGTTTCAAAACCTTTATACCGAGATTGTGAATAGTCACTAATAAATTGTTCTGGATGAATGAACTTCATGATTAAAAATAATTGATTGTCAGTTTAAAGTTTAAAAATACTGACTAAACATGTTTCTTATTCGAATAAAAAAAAGGCCGTCTGAAACAGACGACCTTTTGTTTTGGTAGCGGGGACAGGACTCGAACCTGTGGCCTTTGGGTTATGAGCCCAACGAGCTACCAACTGCTCCACCCCGCACTATAAAAGTTTTCCCCTTTGGGAGTGCAAATATAACTAATTTTACAAGCAATATGCAAGAAAAAATTGAAGAGGGAGAAATTAAGACCGCTCACAAAGCGGGTTTCGTGAACTTGATTGGTAATCCCAATGCAGGTAAGTCTACGCTAATGAATGCGTTAATGGGTGAAAAGCTGAGTATAGTTACCCCAAAAGCGCAAACGACTAGACATCGAATTATGGGTATTTTAAACGATGAAGACTATCAAATTGTTTACAGCGACACCCCAGGAGTGCTTGATCCAAAATATAAATTACAAGAAGGAATGATGAAATCGGTTGGAACAGCATTGAAAGATGCCGATCTAATTTTGCTCGTTATTGACCTTCTAGACAAAAAAGGACTTCACGAAGAAACCTTTAACCGCTTGAAGAAAATGGAAGTTCCCATTTTCGTTGTTCTGAATAAATTCGACAAGGCAGGTACTGAAAAAGCGAATTTAGCTTTTCAATTCTGGAATGAAGCTCTTCCAAATGCAAAGGTTTTTCCTGTTTCAGCATTGGAGAAAATTTATACCAAAGAGTTGTTAAATGAGATACTTGCTGTTCTTCCTGAACACCCGGCTTTCTTCCCGAAAGATGAAATCTCGGATCGCACGCAGCGCTTCTTCGTCAGCGAAATTATTCGTGAGAAAATCTTCACCACCTACGATCGCGAGATTCCTTATTCATGTGAAGTAATCGTTGAGGCTTTCAAAGAAGAGCCGACCATTATTCGCATTTCAGCCGTTATTCTTACTGAACGCGAATCGCAGAAGGCCATAATTATAGGTCACCAAGGAAGTATGCTGAAGCGAGTAGGAACCAATGCCCGCAAGGACATGGAAAGCTTTTTAGGAAAGAAAGTGTTTTTGGAAATGTTTGTGAAAGTTGAAAAGTGGAGAAACGACACACGCGCGCTGACTCAAATGGGTTACCTCGATTAAGATGTTAGTTTTTCCAAATGCAAAAATAAATTTAGGGCTGTTCATCACAGAAAAGCGAACAGACGGTTTTCATAATTTGGAGAGTCTATTTCTGCCCATTCCCTTGTGCGATATTTTGGAAGTGACTGTTACTACGGAAGACACATCCTTGGTTTGCACGGGAGAATCTTCTGATATTCCAACCGAGAAAAATATAATTTACAAAGCCTGGAAACTGCTTCAAGAGGCCTACGGTATTGGTTCTGTAAAAATTCATTTGCACAAGATTATTCCCAGTGGCGCAGGCATGGGCGGCGGATCAAGTGACGGCACTTTTATGTTGAAGGCGTTGAATGAATTGTTCAATTTGAATCTGAGTATCGATCGCCTAGAAGAACTTTCGGCCCAGTTGGGAAGCGATTGTCCTTTTTTCGTTGAGAACAAAGCTGCGCTCATTTCTGGAAGGGGAGAGGTGGTTATGCCTGTAGATTTTAGTTTAGGTGGAAAATATCTCGTAATAGTTAATCCGGGAATTCACATCTCCACCGCCCAAGCTTTTAAAGGCATTCAGCCACAACCATCGAATTTTGATTGGAAGAATTTGGTTGAAAAGCAAGAGTTGAATGACTTGTTGAAGAACGACTTTGAGACACAAGTCTTCAATTTATTTCCTGAAATTGAAAAAATAAAAGAGAATCTATTGAAGGCGGATGCAATCTACGCAAGCATGTCAGGCACAGGAAGCACGGTTTATGGCATCTTCATTGAAAAACCCGAAATAGAATGGAGTGAAAAGTACTTTCATCGAACTTTTTTACTTTGAAGTACGTATTTCAGATAAATTGAAATATATTTGCTTATCTCGTAACCATGCAAAACAAGAATAATTCTGCACCAACCCCTGTGAATCCGCTTCAAGAAGAATTGAATGATGTGAAAGCACAGAATGAAAAACTCGAGCGTGAGTTGTTGGCTCGTGAAGAATTAATGCAAAGTATGTTTTCTCTTTTGGCTGAAAAGAAAAAGTAATTCGCTTTTTTGTTTCAATATTTCTTCGTTTCTTAGGTCCATAAACCTTAATCAAAATGCGTAAGATATTTTTAGGCCTCTCCTTGTTTTTATCCGTTTCCATTTTTGGACAAAGTGATTTCGAAAGAAGCTTTGATCCTTTGGAAGTAAGACTTTATAAATCTGAAGAAGCATACCATGCAGATAAGCAGATGACATTGTCCACTTCTTCCGTTTGGAAGACTTTTCAATCGGCTCATCCGAAATGGACATCACTCTTTATCGAAAGAACGGGAATGCCTTCAAAAGCTTTCGGAAATCCAATAGACGTTGCCGGATCTTCCGATTCTGAAAAAGCAATTTCATTTTTGAATGAAATGAATCAGTCGTTTTGCAACGGAACCATTCAAATTTCTCCTAAACCAGAAATTAAAACCGAGAAATTCACAAATATATTTTTCGAACAAACTTTCAACGAAATGAAAGTCTTGTTTAGTAAGGCTTCAGTGAAGCTGGTGAATGGAAAAGTGGTTCAATTCTCATTTGGTGTTCATCCGAATATTCAATTGGAAGAGAAGCCCGCAATTGGTGAACAACAAGCGCGCTTGTCAGCTCAACAAGGAATAATTTCTAACATTGAATCGATTCAATCGAGTGCAGAGCTCTTCATTCTACCTGTGCCAACTTCTGAGTCGTTTGATTATCGTAAAGTATATTCGGTGACTGTTGCAACGCGTAATTCACAGAATGTTCCTCAGCAATACCTTACTTATGTAGATGCTCTTTCAGGAAAAATCTTAATGAGAAAGAATTTGGTTTCTCACTCGAACGGTGGACCTGCAAAGCCAAATGAAGACGATTTCGTAGTAGATGTTCAAGTGAACGGAAATCTGTACATGACTAACCCATATGGAACAATTACGACTGAAGGACTGAACAATATATATGTTACGGTATCAGGAACTGATTACACGATGGGATTGACTGGTGGTGGAACAATTGGCGTGAATGCAGGTTCTAACGCAATTGTTCGTCTTGAAGGACCATGGAGCACTGTGAACACAAACGGAGTAACTCCTCAAAAGAATGTCACACTTCAAGCAGGCTTGAATACCATAGATATGTCAACTGCGGCAAACAATAAGGAACTTTCAGCTTATAAGAGTGTGAATCGTATTCACGATCATTGCAAATATTGGATGCCAACGTTTTCGGGTATGGATTTCCAATTACCGACAAATATTGATTTAACATCGGGAGATTGTAATGCTTTTTATGACGGGACTTCCATTAATTTCTATGCATTGGCAAATGGATGTAACGCTTCTAGTCTTGTAGCCGATGTTGTATTCCATGAATACGGACACGGCATTAACGACAATTACTACCAAAGTCAAAGTTCATTTTTCGTAAATGGTGCAATGGGAGAGGGGTATGCCGATTTTTGGGCTATTTCATGTTCGAATAATCCTGTTTTAGGGGTTGGATTCTATGTAGACAATCAAGATCCGATTCGCCGGTATGACACTGAGCGAAAGGTTTATCCAATAGACCTTATTGCAGAAGTTCATGCCGACGGTGAAATTATTATGGGCGCATGGTGGGACACACATCTTTTACTTGGAAGCGACTGGACAGTGACTATGCCTATCTTCTTGGGTGCTTATGCAGGATTGCAAGCTGAAGCTGCTGATGGAAATGAGGGAGAAGCGTATACAGATGTGTTGCTTGATGCCCTATTAGCAGATGACAACGATGGTGATATTACCAACGGTACTCCTCACGGTAATGAAATCGTTCAAGGTTTTTACCTTCATGGAATCACATTAATTTCTCCAGCCTTGTTGTCACATACCCCTGTTTATTTCGGGGCCCCTGTTGTGCCAATTACATTAACAGCCGATTTGGAATTGTTCTTCCCATATACTCAGTATTTAGCAGATGTTAATTGTCATTACCAAATCAACAACGGAACTTGGCAAGTTGTGGCTATGACCGATGCTTCAGGATCATTTGTTGCAAATTTTGATGGCTTTGCTCCAGGCACAATTTTAAAGTATTACTTCACTGCAACAGATACCAATGGTTCTGTTGGAACAGCAGATCCTGTTGGTGCGCAACAGGCCTTATTTCCAACACTTCCTCACATGATGCTCATTGGTGTAAACGAAGTTGGACGTCATGATTGTGACAACAACGAAGATTGGGGTTCTTGGCAGACGGGAGTGTCAGGAGACAACGCGACGACTGGAATATGGTTGTTGGAAATTCCAATACCAAGCGTAACCGTTGATGTTGCTCCTGGTACAATTGTTCAAACAGGAGATCAGGTAACTCCAGCTGGAGAATATTGCTTCTTCACAGGAAACGGAACAGTAGGCGGAGGCATAGGAGAGAATGATGTAGACGCAGGGAAAACCACATTGCAAACAACGACCATTGATCTTTCAAGCTATGTAAATCCAGTCATCTCCTACTACCGTTGGTATACCAATAGCCCTCCGGGTGGTGCGAATCCTGGCGCCGATTATTGGCAGGTAAGAATGAGTAACAACAATGGATCAACTTGGACCTATGTTGAAAATACAAAAACGAGCGAAATGCGCTGGAGAAGAAATGCATTCCATGTTAGTGATTACATGACTCCAACCGCCCAAATGAAACTTCAATTTATAGCAAGTGACAGTCTTCGTCCAACAGTTAATTTAAATGGAGGGTCTTTGGTTGAAGGTGCTTTGGATGACTTCATTGTATATGAGGAAGTGGTAATAGGTGTAGATGAAAACAAACTAAATGTATTCAATGCAACCGCTTTCCCGAATCCAACAACTGAATCTACTCGAATTCAATTTCAATTATCGAAACCAGAGTCCATTGAGGTTTTAGTGTTAGATGCAGTAGGAAGAACTATTTATTCTATACCAGCACATGAATACGGAACTCAATTACAGAATCTTGTTATTCCTTGTGAGAAATGGGCGAAGGGAAGCTATCAGGTAGCTCTTCGAAACAACAGAAAGAGTATCAGTACGATTCAAATAATAAAAGACTGAACTTTCGAATAACATTCGTTTTACTAATCCTAATAATCCCCGCCTCGAGCGGGGATTATTATTTTGAAAGTTTCTTAACGAAAACGGCTGGATTCCCCGCCCAAACTTCGTTCTCAGGAATGTTTGTTCGAACAACACTTCCTGCACCAATGACGGCGAAGTCTCCAACAGTAATACCTTTCATTAAGATTGAATCGGCACCAATAAAAACATATTTCCCAATATGAATAGGGGAGGTCTTTGCATTTGAATCGATATCTATTGTTCGCTGTTCGATAGAAGTTGGATGGAAATCGGTGTCCCAAATTTTACAATTTCCACCAATAATGGTGTGGTCACCAATTGTAATTTCTTCGCGACAACAAATGGTTGAATTTGAAAATCCGACATCTTCACCAATGGTAAGTTTGGCATTTTTTCCAATCATAATCGAAGAGGAAGAGCCGCTTCCAATGATATTCGCGAATCGGTGCGAATTGACTAAGAAATCTTTACCCAATTTGAAAGTGCCTTTATTCGAAACGAAAAGAAATCCGTAACAGTGAACTTTCCAAAAGGATAACCCTTGAAGGGATAACCAAAAGGCATTAAGAGGCCAATAGAGTATGTAAAGGAGTGTCTTCAATTAATGTTTTGCGTTAGCTGAATTTTCAAGGTACCAAGCGTAAACCCGCTCAATTCCTTCTCGCAATGAAATTTCATGTTTGAATCCGAGTGAATGCAACTTCGAGACATCAGTCAATTTGCGCATGGTTCCATCTGGCTTGCTTGAATCGAAATGAAAGTCACCGTTGTATCCAATGACGTGGGCAATCATTTTTGCTAAATCTTCAATTGAAATTTCTTCTCCTGTTCCAATGTTTATGTGTGTGTTCCTAACCTCATCCTTCGAATTGTGAAGATCTGAAAAATTGACATTTTCCATGATATGAATGCAGGCATTCGCCATATCCTCGGACCACATAAATTCGCGCATGGGCTTACCGGAGCCCCAAATATTAACCCCGAACTCGCTTACTCCAATTGATTTTAAATTTTGAATAGTTACTGAAAAGTCTGTTTCATTTAAATCTGTTAGAATCGCTTCTTTATTATTTTCTTGAAGGCACTTCGCAAGGTATATCTTTCTGAGTAGAGCAGGCAAAACGTGTGATTTCTCGAAATTAAAATTATCGCCAGGACCATACAAATTCGTTGGCATTACAGATATAAAATTCGTCCCGTATTGAATATTAAAACTCTCACACAACTTAATTCCAGCAATCTTAGCAATGGCGTAGGGCTCATTTGTGTATTCCAATTCACTGGTCAGAAGTGAATTTTCATTTAGAGGTTGATTGGCATTTTTGGGGTATATACAGGTGCTTCCTAAAAACAATAACTTCTTGACACCTGATTTGTATGCACTTGAAATAACGTTGTTCTGAATGGAAAGATTTTCTAAAAGAAAATCAGCCCGATAAGTATTGTTAGCCACAATACCTCCAACTTTAGCTGCAGCCAAAAAAACATATTCGGGTTTTTCTTTTTGAAAAAAATCAGTTACCGAATTTGGGTTGAGGAGATCAAGTTCACTTCGGTTTTTTAGAAGTAAGTTGTTAAATCCTTTCTTTCGGAGACCTTTTACAATGGCGCTTCCCACCAAGCCATTATGACCAGCTACAAATATTTTAGCCTCCGTATTCATCCTGCTCAAAAATCATGGAATCAAATTTAACGCTTAATTGTTAGAAACATAACTTTATTTTAGGTCTAACAGCGAGTCAAAACGAAGTATTCTTCTTAAATTCGCGCAACACTATATACAAATAAGATGAAATATATCTTTACGTTTCTGTTATTGACAATTTCACTTGTCTCTTTTTCTCAAAGAAACCAAAAAAAGTTAGAGTCTTCCTATGATTTTGGCTTTGGTAATCATTTCGGCCTTCGTCAGATTCAAGAAGGCTACAATGTAAACGCTCTTACAGTTTCAAACATAACTCTTGGATGGAATAACTATTTCACCAACAATAAATTTGGAGGACGATTAGAGCTTTCCTACGATAAGATGCTGAATAATTCTTCATCTCAGAATTTTGAGACAAATTATTTCAGATCGACCTATTACCTGAATGCAAGTCTTAAGAATTTGTCAGGTTGGGGTGGTTCGAGCTCTGGTTTTGACAAGCGAAATTTTTGGCAAGCCTTCGATATCGACCTTGGAATGGGTGTAGGATATTCCGCTATGAAGAGTCAGACTTCTCCAATAGATGAAACAGTATATTTGAAGCGCTCAGATGACATGCTAAATATTAGCTTTCGAATTGCTCCTAGTCTTCAGCTTAGTGATGAGTTGAAACTATTTGCTTCCTATACACGAATCAATCATTCAGTTCAATCTGCAACATTCGATTTTTCTCATTCAATAGAAAACACTGCTTTTAAGGGGGCCTTTAGAACGCTAAATGTCGGATTGCGTTACACACCAAATACCAATAGAACGTATAGTAGAAAATTAAAGGAGGAACACAGTAGGTGGCATTTCTTCACGTCTTTCGACGCGTCAATTGGAAATCACTTTGCTGGTTCCACAAACTCAGGAAAAGGCAATTTTAAAGGGGCATCGATTAGTCATCTAAACATCGGAGCTAATCACAAGTATCCGAATTCGAAACTTTACGGAAGATTTGACATCGGATTTGATGTTTTTAAAGAAGCTAAAAACGAACCTACTTTTACTTCCAAATACTTTAGAACAACATACCAAGTGATAGCAGACATGCGCACACTGCGTGGCGTAAATAATGTGTCCAACAAAATGGATTTAGCCTTCGGCTTTGGAGTAGGTTTCGCTACCATGTATAACCCAGAAAGTTCTAATTCTTTGGGTGATGTGTTTTTGAATGGAGATGATATGTATGCTTTAGTTTTTAGTGTAAATCCTTCCTACAGAATTTCGAATTCGTTGTCATTAATAGCAACAGGCACGCTTACCAGTCATTCGCTTCAATCAACCAATTGGAACTTACAACAACCACTTTCAAACACGGCCTTAAACGGGAAGTTTATGAATATGAGTTTAGGGTTGCGTTACCACATGGCTGATCGCAGAACTAATTACACTACGAATCTAACCGCTCGTATTCCGAAGGTATGGTCAGTAGATGCAGCAATAGGTAGCCATTTTGCAGCAGCCCCACTTTCTGAAAATTTGGGTTTAAGCGCAAGTCCTATCAAACACGTTGCTATAGGTTTAAATCATCCTTTTTTAAATCCCGTTTATTTCGGACGCTTTGAATTTGCTTTCGATGCGATGGGTGCAAACAAATCATCTGTGGACTTTTCATCTAAATACTACCGAGCGAATTATTTTTTAATGACCTCAATTCAAAATCAATTGTGTAAATCAGCTGAATCTACTCGTGTACCGAAGAGATTCGATGTGCAGTTTGGTTTAGGTGTTGGCGCGAGCACTTTACACTCTGATCAGAAGAATGATTACTTTATTACAAAGGGTGATGATATGCTTAATGTTGCGGCTAAAATTGTTCCTACTTATAAAGTAACTGATAAGGTATCTGTGTTTGCAGCATACACATTTGTTTCGCATTCGCTGCAATCTCAGACTTACGATATGAGCCAGGGTGTGAACAAGACCATGTTTAACGGACATTTAATGAATGCAAGTGTTGGTGTTTCAATTGCATTGAAAACAACTAAACCTCGTTTGCTTGTAGATATCACTCCTGTTGATACCACTTCTCATGTAGTAGTTATTCCTGATCCAATTCCAGTAGATACTTTGGATGTTGTTACTCCAGATCCTATCGTTACTCCAGATCCGATTGTAACTCCAGATCCGACTCCAGTAGTTCTAACAGAAACGCGTACATATGACAGTACGATTTCTGATTATCCAGTGAACATGTCTGACTTGCCTGCATCACAAAAGCAAATTCTTAAAGACCTTGCGGATAAATTAAAATCGAATGATCAGTTATCACTCGTGTTATCTGGACATGCAGATAAAACAGGCGCAGAGGGATATAATCTCTCTCTTTCAAGAAAACGAGCAGCTAATGTTAAAGCGTATTTAATTACCCAACAGGGTATTCAACCTGATAGAATTAAAATCGAGTACTACGGAAGCTCTAAGCCAATCGGTTCTAATGAGACCATAGAAGGCCGCAAAAAGAATAGAAGAGTAGATATAGACATCGTTGATACTCCAAAAAAGTAGTCATAGAGACATAGCATATTAAAAAAGCGGCAATAGCCGCTTTTTTGTTATTTATAAAAATGAAAAAATCTTAGTTCTTCATGAAATCTGCTTCCAAAGAAAACTCAGGAACCTGAACTTTGAATAGGGAAGAGGCTCCTTTCACTTGCATGGAATAGAAACCTTTCATTATTCCGAATGGCGATTGTAAATCACAAGCCGATGTGTATGAGAAATTCTCTCCAGGCGCAATAACAGGTTGTTCTCCAATGACACCTGGACCTTCAATTTCACGCTTCAATCCATTAGAGTCTGTGATGAACCAATGTCTGCGTAAAAGTTGTACAGGGAAGTCGTTTTGATTCTCAATAGAAATTCGGTAGGAAAAGACGAAGCTGCCTTGAGGGGCAGCCGACATTCTTTCTTCAAACAAAGAAAAAACTGAAATTTTCACGCCTTCTGTTACAGCAACTACCATAACAGCAAAGATAGTTAATAAACAATCAAATTGTTAATAACCCTAAGAATTTTTATTGTTGAGTGAACTGCCTAGCAAAACGCTTGCGGTCGCCCTCATTCAAATAAACCTTACGGATACGAATAGACTTCGGAGTTACCTCAACGTATTCATCTGGACCGATATACTCTAGAGCTTCTTCCAATGTGAATTGAATTGGCGGAGCCATAACTGTTTTTGCATCCGTACCAGAAGCACGCATGTTCGTTAATTGTTTCGTCTTTGTAACGTTAATAACCAAGTCGTTATCACGTGAGTGCTCACCAATAACTTGACCTTCGTATACTTCCTGCATGGCTTCAACAAAGAACTTCCCTCTATCTTGAAGGTTACTGATACTGTAGGCGATAGCGTTTCCGGTTTCCATACAAATCAATGATCCATTCAAACGTCCAGGAATTTCATCCTTCATTGGCTGATACTCTTTAAAGCGGTGAGTCATGATCGCCTCACCTTGAGTAGCAGTCAACAAGTAACTTCTTAATCCAATAATACCTCTTGATGGAATTTCAAATTCTATCACCGTGCGATCCCCCTTAGGCTCCATGTTCTTCATTTCACCTCTACGCTTCGATACAGATTCAATAGCGGTACCCGCCATCTCTGTTGGAAGGTCTATTGTCAATTCTTCAATTGGCTCGCTCTTAACACCATCAATAGTTTTAAGAATTACACGAGGCTGACCAATTTGCAATTCATATCCTTCGCGACGCATCGTTTCAATCAATACAGACAAGTGAAGTACACCTCTTCCAAATACATTGAAACGGTCTGCTTTGTCTGTTTCTTGAACGCGAAGCGCCAAGTTCTTTTCTAATTCCTTTTCTAAACGTTCCTTAATGTGACGGCTAGTTACAAACTTACCTTCTTTACCGAAGAAAGGAGAGTCATTGATGGTAAACAACATACTCATCGTTGGCTCATCTACTGAAATAGTAGGCAATGCCTCTGGATTTTCGTAATCGGTAAACGTATCTCCAATTTCGAAATTCTCCATTCCGTTAATGGCACAGATGTCACCTGAAACAACAGACTCAACTTTACGTTTGCCTAATCCTTCAAAGATGTATAATTCCTTAATTTTTCCTTTAACCATAACACCGTCACGCTTAGCAAGGGTAACATTCATTCCAGCTTTTAACTCGCCGCGATGAAGTTTTCCGATTGCCATACGTCCTGTGTACGTTGAATAGTCTAATGATGTCACCAACATTTGTGGGGTTCCTTCTCTTTTAACAGGAGCAGGAATGTGCTCAATAACCAAATCCAATAGAGGCTCAATCGTATCTGTCTGAACTTTCCAATCCAAACTCATCCAACCATTCTTCGCAGCACCATATGCCGTTGCGAAATCCAATTGGTCTTCTGTTGCACCTAAGCTGTACATTAAATCGAATACTTGCTCGTGTACCTCGTCTGGACGACAGTTCTCTTTATCTACTTTATTAATGACAACAATTGGCTTCAATCCCATTTGAATTGCCTTTTGCAATACGAAACGAGTTTGAGGCATTGCACCTTCAAAGGCATCTACTAAAAGTAAAACACCTTCAGCCATATTCAAAACACGCTCAACCTCTCCACCGAAGTCACTGTGACCAGGAGTGTCAATAATATTGATCTTGTAATCTTTGTACTGAATAGAAACGTTCTTCGCTAGAATTGTGATACCGCGCTCACGCTCCAAGTCATTGTTGTCAAGAATCAAGTCGTTGTGTACTTCATTATCTCTGAACAATTTGGCTGCATGAAGCATTTTATCTACCAAAGTAGTTTTACCGTGGTCAACGTGGGCGATAATAGCGATGTTTCTAATTTTTTGCATTGCGCGATTCTTAATTTGGGCGCAAAAGTACAACAATAAAAATGAAAAACCCCCTGAAATATCAAGGGGTTTAAAAAGTAGCGAGATTGGGGCTTGAACCCAAGACCTTGCGATTATGAATCGCACGCTCTAACCAGCTGAGCTACCTCGCCATAAATGGGGTGCAAATATACACATCTATTTTAAAAATGAAAATTGATTTGAACATTTCGGTCCTTTTCTTTTTTCTTTGCTTGAAGAGGATGAAAAACGCAATTGTAATAGGATCAGGGATTGGCGGCATTGCTGCATCTATTCGTTTAGCCCGAAAGGGCTATTCAGTCAAGGTTTTCGAAGCTTCCGGGCATCCCGGGGGGAAATTATCCGAGTTTAAAATGGGAGAGTATCGATTCGATCGAGGCCCGAGTTTGTTTACGTTACCTATATACGTTGAAGAATTATTTGAACTCTGCGGTGAAAGGATGTCTGAGCATTTTTCCTATTCGGAACTTCCAGTTCTATGCAATTATTTTTATCCAGATGGTTTTCATTTCCAAGCTAAAGGAAACAAAGAAGAGAATATAAAAGCCATTGTTCATGCGTTTGATGAGGATGAGGAAAAAGTCAGAGCTTTCTTTTCCAAAGCTGAATTCATCTACAACACAACAGCTCCGTTGTTTTTAGAACGTCCGCTTAAGCTTTCAAAGCTCTATAATACAAAGGCGTTCTGGAAAGGTATCGCTCGAATTCCTAAATTGCCTTTATCCGGAACATATACGGTTCAATTAAAAAAATACTTCAAGAATCCAAAGACCATTCAGTACTTTCAGCGATACGCAACCTACAATGGAAGTAGCCCTTATAAAACACCTGCGCTCATGCAATTACTTCCGCACGTAGAGCAGGGGATAGGTGCGTTCATTCCAGATAAAGGAATGTATGACATCACTTTCCAATTATACGAATTGGCTAAAAGACAAAATATAGAATTTTTCTTCAATACAAAGGTGGAAGAAATTATTATTGAAGAAAAAAGAGCATCTGGTATTCGATACAACGACACTCAAATTGAAAAGGCAAATGTTGTCGTAAGCAACATGGATGTGTTCCCTACTTACAAGAAACTATTGCCCAATGAAAGAGAACCTAGAGTTATATTAAATCAAGAGAAATCTTCTTCCGCGCTTATTTTCTATTGGGGACTTAAAGACTTCGTCAATAAAACGTTAAGTATTCATAATATATTTTTCTCGGAAGATTATATTACTGAATTTCGGAATATATTTGAAGACGAGAGGTTGGCAAAAGACTTAACTGTTTACGTACATATTACTTCAAAACACATTCCTTCTGACGCTCCTGTGAATGGAGAAAATTGGTTTGTTATGGTTAATGCCCCCAACAACAAAGGTCAGAATTGGGATGAAGTTGTTAAAAGTGCTAGAAAAGACATAATTGAGAAATTGGAGAACATGTTAGGCGAAAAATTCGAGGATAAAATCTGTAGCGAACACGTTTGGACACCAAGCGGTATCGAAGATGATACGTCATCTCATTTAGGTGCTCTTTACGGTAATGCATCGAACTCTTCAAGCGCGGCATTTTTTAGACACGCTAACAACTCTTCAAGAATTAAAGATTTATATTTTGTGGGTGGAAGTGTCCATCCCGGCGGTGGAGTGCCATTGGCAATACTTTCAGCAAAAACAATGTCTGAATTCATTTCTTAAATTCACCAAGATGTCACCATTCATACACAAAAATAAAAAACTAAAAGCCTTTGCTATTCTGTGGATCGTATTGGTTCACTTTTTTGGAATTATTGGTGTGTATTTTCTTCCTGACTGGTTTTTGCCTGCAACGCCACTTGTAATTTTAGTAAGCGCCGGCGTGGTGATTCTTCGTTATGAAAAATATAGACAATCGAGATTTGTAGCATTTGCTGTTATTGTTGTCATGGCTTATTTAGTGGAAGTGTACGGCGTTAAAACTGGACATTTGTTTGGCACCTATACCTATGGAAACAACCTAGGTTTGAAACTATTTGGTGTTCCTCTAATTATCGGTGTGAATTGGGCTGTGTTAATCATGGTTGCTCAACAGTTAACGACTCATTACATCGGAGTTAACAATCGGTTTTTTTCAGCGATTTCTGTAGCAGTGCTTATGACAATGTTCGATTTACTGCTTGAAGTCTTGGCACCTCAATTCGATTTTTGGTCCTTTACACATATGAATTATGCACCTCTTCAGAATTTCACTGCATGGTTCGTAGTTTCATTCTGCTTTGGATTATACAGCTATTCGCATTTTAGAAATCAAAACCGAACTGCTGTTTTATACGGAGTAGCGCAACTCGTTTTCTTTATGATCTTAGGCCTTTTGGTTATTTAAACCGTTAAAGCACGAAGGTCATTTTCAGATATTATTGGAATTTTTAAGTCTTCTGCTTTTTTCAATTTAGCAGGCCCCATGTCGGCTCCGGCAACAACGAAGGTGGTTTTAGAGGAGATACTTCCGACAACTTTTCCTCCGTGTTGTTCAATGAATTCTTTTATCCCATCTCGTGAGAATGTTTCAAAGGTTCCACTCACCACAATACTTTTTCCAACCAATGCATTCGAAAGTAAGACTTCGTCTTGTTCGTTTATGTTGAATTGAAGTCCAGCTGAAATTAGTTTATTCAAAACAATGAGATGCTCTTCTTTTGTTAACCACGATTGAATGGAATGAGCAATAATTTCACCCACTTCATCAATGGCACAGAGCTCCTCAAAGGTCAGTGTTTTCAAATGATCAAAAGACTTTACGGCTCGAGCAATTTTCTTCGCAACTGTTTCTCCAACATGACGAATACCTAAGGCAAACAATACGCGTTCGAATGGAACTTGCTTGCTTGCTTCCAATCCAGTCATCAAATTCTCAACACTCTTCGTTTGAAGTGAGCGTTTCTTCGTTTCTTCGGCTTCATCACCAACTTGAAATTCAAGTCCAATCAATTGATCATAATTCAAGGAATATAAATCACCAGCATCTTGAATCAATCCTGAAACTAGCAATCCTGAAACGGTTTCAGTCCCTAAACCTTCAATGTTCATAGCCTTTCTTGAAATGAAATGCTCTAATTTTCCAATGAGTTGCGGAAGGCATTGAGTGTCGTTTGGACAATAGTGCAAGACTTCACCTTCCAATCGAATAAGAGGCGTATTGCACTCAGGACAATTCGCAATGTATTCATGCATGCTCTCTGCACCGCGGGGCTGCGTAGTGTCAACAGCTGTTACTTTCGGAATAATTTCTCCTCCTTTTTCCACCCAAACGAAATCTCCCACGCGAATGTCCAAACGTTCAATTTGATCAGCGTTGTGAAGTGATGCGCGCTTAACCGTAGTTCCGGCTAACTGAATAGGCGAGAGGTTGGCCACCGGAGTAATGGCTCCTGTTCTTCCAACTTGATATGAAATGCTTAAGAGCTTGGTGCTAATGCTTTCAGCTTTGAATTTATAGGCAATGGCCCAACGCGGACTTTTTGCAGTCATTCCCAATTCGTCCCACAATTGAACCTCGTTTACCTTGATAACAATACCATCGATTTCGAATGGAAGGTTTGCTCGGTGTTCATCCCAATAGAAAATGAATGACATAATTCCTTCAACACTTGAAGTGGTTTCTATCATTCGTTTGGAAGGGTCTGGTGTTTTGAATCCCCATGATTCCGCATGACTGACGCGTTCGCTGTGGGTTTCAATCGTTGAAGTGCTGTTCAATACGAAGTACAAAAAGCAATCGAGTTTGCGCTTCGCGACAGCTTTTGAATCTTGTTGCTTCAATGTTCCTGAAGCTGTATTCCTTGGATTTGCGTATAGCTCTTCGCCAGCTTCAGCGCGTTCTTCATTTAATTTTTGAAAGACGCCTTTCGGCATAAATATTTCTCCCCGAATTTCAAATTCGGAAGGGAAGTCTCCTTTCAATTGTAGCGGAATACTTGAAATTGTTCTAACATTTATTGTTACGTCTTCACCCACAGATCCATCTCCGCGCGTTACCGCTCTTTCCAATTGTCCCTTCTTGTACCACAACGCAATGGCCACTCCGTCGTACTTCAATTCCATAACGAAATCAATTGGCTTTCCTGCCAATTCAATGGCGCGTTTCGCCCAATCTTGAATTTCTTCTTGGTTGTAGGAATTAGACAAAGAGAGCATTGGACTCTTGTGAGTCACCTTTTCGAATTTGTCTGTGATATCTCCACCCACGCGTTGAGTAGGACTGTTGGAAGATTTCAATTCAGGAAATTGAAGTTCCAATTGTTCCAATTCCTTCAATAGAAAATCGAATTTCTGATCTGAAATAACAGGAGAATTCAACACATAATAATTGTAATTGTGTGCGTTCAATTGCTCTGAAAGTTCAGTAATGCGTATCTGTGCTTCGAATGAATTCATGAATTAATATCTTTTGCGAATGTCTTTGTTCCAGATTCCACGAACGGCTTTAACAGGTTGAAATCGAAGTTTGACAATGAACACCGGGGCGTTGTAGATGGGTAAAAGTTCATCGGGTGCATTTCGCGTTTGGCGATAACCGATACCTCCTCCAATAGACATGAAATAGGTTAAATGTCGAAACAGGGTTGTGCTAATTTCAGTAAGTTGAACGGGTTCATTATAATTACCTACGGAACCATTTGCGTAAGTGTAAGACCCTGAAACATTACCTAATCCTAGGTGTAAGGTAGAACTCCACTCATATCTTTTAGTGAACAACCAGACACGCTCGTAATAAGCAGAAGCGTAGTTTAATTCAAGATCAGCAGAAACGATATTGGAAGAAATTTCGTTGAGTGACTCTGTGTGAACGCCGTTTGAAAAAGCATAAAATCCAATTCCGAAACGATTGACGCGATTCATTTCCACCCCTAAACGGAAACCACCTAGACGAGCACCTTCATTGCTTACCAAGGTGAGTCTTCCATCTAAAATAAATTCAGGTTTAATAAAAGGATAGTCCGATTTTTTATTGCGCTCTTCTTTTTGTCCGTAAACGGTCAAAAAATTTAAAAGCACAAGCAACGTGGTCAATAATGGATTCTTCACGGAACAAAAATAGGCATATTGTTAAAACACTCGAAGAATGTTAGACCTTTGTGTTATGAGTAGTGAAGAAAATTTTTCAAGTTTAGGTTTAAATGAAGATTTGATACAGGGAATCGATTCCATGGGAATTCAAAAACCGACTCCCATTCAGCGGGAATCGATACCACATATTTTACAAGGAAAGGACGTTTTAGGAATTGCACAAACTGGTACAGGTAAGACAGCGGCCTTTCTTCTGCCTGTTATTCATAAAATTATTCAAGACACAAATCGTACATCTGTATCTGCGCTTATTGTTGTACCAACAAGAGAACTTGCAACACAGATTGATCAGGCCATTTCAGCTTACGGATATTTCACAGATATTTCTTCCATGCCCATTTATGGTGGAAGTGATGGTAAGGTTTTTACACAAGAGAAGCACGCCCTTACAACTGGAACAGATATTATAGTGGCTACTCCAGGACGATTGAACATGCACATTAATTTGGGATATGTCGATTTTTCTAAATTGAAATTCTTGATTTTGGATGAAGCCGATCGCATGCTGGACATGGGATTTCAGCCCGATATTCAGCGGATTATTGCCCAGACTCCTGATGTGAAGCAAGGCCTTCTGTTTTCAGCTACAATGCCAGATACTATTTTTAGTTTATCGCGCGGATTTTTAAATGATCCAATTACTATAAACATTGCCTTGTCTAAGCCACCAGCAAATGTTACACAAGGGGCATTCGTTGTATTCCCGAATCAGAAAATTCCAATCCTCGTAGACTACTTATACGAGCGAAAGGAAAAAACAACCATCGTTTTCAGTAGCACGAAGACTGGTGTTATAAATATTCACAGCGCACTTCGGAAGAAGGGAATTCAGGCTTTAATGATGAGCAGTGATTTGGAACAAAGCGAACGCGAACATTCGTTGAATGAATTCAGAAATAGGAAATGCGCCGTCTTGGTTGCGACAGATGTTGTGAGTAGAGGTATAGACATTAAAGGCATTGACTGTGTCATTAATTTCGATGTCCCTGGCGACGCGGAAGACTATGTTCACCGCATTGGAAGAACGGGAAGGGCTGATGCCTACGGCGAGGCTGTTACCTTTGTAGTTCCTGATGATCAGGTGAAGTTCAAGAAGATTGAAATGCTAATTCAGCAGGACGTTGTGAAGTTACCTGTTGCAGAAAATTATGGTGCTGTCCCTGAATACAATCCGGTGATGAAGGGAAATGGAAAACCTAGACATGGAGGTAATGGTGGAGGAGGAGGAAAGCGAAATTTCAAACCGAAATACACATCTAAAAATAGAGGTGGTGAAAACAAAAAAGGTGCATAAGCACCTTTTTCTTTTTTAATACAATTGGAAATTAATCTCCTAAGGCTTCTGCCTTTTTCAATTCTTCATCAATCATGTCCTCAATAGTCTTGCGTTCGGCTTCGTTCAGCTTAGAGTTTAACTTGATTTGTTTCTTCATGAAACGATACATGTCGCGCTTGTGAATTTCGTATGCGATGTAAGTCGTAAAAGTACCATCAGGCATTTTGTATTTCTCTTCGCCAATCTTGCGTAAGTCGGCAATCTGCGTGTTCGTTGCTTCACGAGCCAAAGATTGAAATTTATCTGTGATTTCAGAACGGTTGTTCAATTCGGTTTCTCCTAAGTACTGATCTGTTACAACCTTTACGTTAGTCTCAACTTGCTGAGCTAAAACTTTCTTGGCTTGAAGATCTGCTTTGTTACGAGAGATATTCTCATCCATTGATTGACCTTTACCAGTTCCTCTGAAGTAACGATCGTTCGATTCGTATTTACTTCCAGTAAAAGGTTCTTTTACTTTTTCACCCATGTTTGAATTGGTCTTACATCCTGCAAGAAGCAGTATGGCGAATCCTAAAAAGAGAGATAGCTTTTTCATAGCAATTGTTTTTGTTTCGTTTATAAAGATAGTGCCACTTTTCATTTGGAAATTAATAACTCCATTTTTTAGTGTAAGTGTTCCAATAACTAATGCCGAATTTGAAGGTATACTGTGCTTTGTCTAGGTTTGAATCTGAGGTGACTAAGAACGCTCCTAATCGGAATAACTGTTCCTTTATTCGAATTTGTTTTTGAATTCCAACAAATATTTCTTGATGAATGAAATTCTCGCTAGGTATAGCAATTAGGGCACTTCCCGCGATTTCATTCAATTTCAATCTGTTTAACAATGGGATTTTATTGAAGAACATACCGTTGAAACTGTGTACATAGTTTCCTCTGTAATAGGCATTCGGCGTGAGGAATACGCGATCAAGTAATTGGAAAGATGCGTTAGGGTCTGAGAAGAAAAAGAAGTCAGAACCCCTAAAGTATTTGTATTCCAACAAACGCAAATTGGCTTTGTTAACGAATGCCCCTCCTTGAATGGTCCAGGAACCCGTTCCAAAACGCGGAAGCTGATAGTCGTCGTGAATTTTCAATTCAACATAATCGAAGTTCACTTCGCTGCCGAATAAGCCAGGAACTCCTTTACGATAGTTAAACTTGAATTCTGGATACTTGAATCCGGTAACCACTTTTCTGTTTTTCTTGAAATAATAAGTCTGACCGGGTCTCCACTGAAGGTTCAAATTAAATTCAGATTTTTTGTAACGCTGAAATTCTATTGGATTGTTTACGTCTCCAAACAACTGCGAGGACCAAGCGTCTGGCACCAAATTGTTTATGGGCATCTGATCACAGAACTCATACGTTAACGATGCGTATAAGCCATTAACCAACTCCATTCTTTGTTCAATACTGTACATTTTTGCGCGGACATAATTGCTTCGACTGAACACCGAACTGAAAGAGGAGAAGGTGTTAATCATGTCGTAGTAATCTCCAAAACGGATATACGTCCGGACAAATTTCTTAGGATAATACGTCAACCCTATTCCGCCTTTTCCTCTTACATCTTTATTCGCGAAACCATAATCTACATACCCATCTGTTTCCAATACGAAATCATTACGTTTAAAATATTGACTGAAACTACCTCCGAATTTGTGTCGGTATCCGCCTATTCCAAAAACATTTGCTTGAGCAATAATTGGATTGATATAGTAGGTCGTTCCTTTTGAGCGATTCCGCCATGCAATGCCGGAAAGAGTCACATCCCAAAATGTTATTTTATTGAAAGCTGAATCTTTTTCTGCTTGAATTTTAGGGTCGTCTAATCTTTTTTGAAGACTGTCACATTCGTTTTTGTATTTCAGTTCAAGACTTGTTAGTGGAATCAATTGCTTGGAATCCCAATATGCGCTATCCCTGTCAAAGGCGATATCGTCGTATTTCAGTACTTCACTGCTCTGCATGTTCAAAGGAGTTGAAATATTAAATTCATATTCCTTGAATTTATATTCGACGTGACAAATACGTTGTGTCTTTCCCTCTTTCACCTTTCCATAAATGGATTTTCCATAGCTAATCCATTTATTATATTCTAACTGAACGAACTCCTCCTTCCATGAAAAATCGGAGAAAAAGGGCATGACTTCATCGTCTAAATTCAATTCCAATTTTCCTACAACAAAAGTTTTGTCTTGAATCCAAATGTAGCCATTGAACAACGCCTCTTGTTTGAAAATAGGCATGACCGAAAGTTTAAAGAACTTCTCTCCGTGCAACGTATCTATTCCAACTAAATCAAAAGTGTAGGAAAGAAGGGCCGTTGATGCTATTGGAGAAATAATTTTTTTATCGGATAATTGGGGAAGGGTGAGTGCGTTTTCCTTCAAACTAAATTCGGAATAACACGACTGACTGGTTAATTCATAAGGGTCTTGAAATCGGTCGCGGTCGTTCACAATTGTTTCTTCCCCATATTCGAAACTCACATTTATAGAAGAGAAACTTTCATTGCTCTTCGGCTTGAAATCTCGAAAAGCATCTACTTTTAGTTTTATCTGATCTCCATTTGAATAGAGGGTTCCGGCGCTTTCATTTACATTATAAATGGAATTTTCAATAACAGGTGGCTGAATAACCTTAAATGCCGAATCACGTTTAAAATCAATTTTCTCCATGGAAGTTCTTCCATAAAATCCAACGGAGTAGTTTTCCATTTGTTTGGCGTAGAACTCTCTTTGGTCAGATGCTCCTCGGACCAATCGTTTTACGAAATCTCTACGATCTGCATTGACAACCACCATAGGCATTTCATTGCTATTGACCTTCAAAATAACGTCGATGACCAACGTTTTTTCTTGCCCAATGCGCAGTGACTTTACTACTTTTTCAAAACCAATAAAATTGAAATTAAGATCGTAGTTACCGGGCTTTAGGTTTAACTGATATTCCCCATTCTCGTTGGTGTGCGTTCCCAAGTTAGTTCCTGGGACAAAAACAGCGACGTGAAAAAGCGGAAGACCTTGTTCGTCTCTAACAGTGCCTTTAACCACTGCAGCGAAAACAGAATTCAATGAAAATAAAAAGACAGCAAAAAATATTGCTGTCCTTATTATGAATGGAATTCTTGTATTCTTCACAATTACTTCGACGAACGAGTCTACTATTGGTTACACGTGTTTTTCAAATCGTCTTTGTTGAACTGTTCTCCGAAATAAGATTTCTGAATGTTTCCATTCCACAAATAAAGAATACCTGGAGTTTCTCCTTCCGCTCCCATGAGCGTGAAGAATTCACCCATGCCTAAAACCTGATAGGGATATTTCTTTCCAGCTACCTCGAAAAACTCATCGATTTTTTCTACTTCTTCATCACCGAAGTAAACATAAACCTTCGGGAAGTTTGGATCTTTTGATAATTCAGTTAACGCCTTAGCTGCTTCTCGGCAATGGTCGCAACCCGGGATGAAGAAACATACGATACGCTTTCCTTCATCAATTTTCACTTTCAAACCGCTGAATACATTCAATTTAGCAAATTTCGAAACCACTGCTGCAGGACCAGGATTTACAACAACTTCGGGAGCATTTGTGATTTGTGTCTTGGTGGTATCAACTCCTTGAGGTGTAGCAGGAGTTTCAGACTCCCATGGAATATTAGAAGTATCAGTGGTTGTAGTATCCAATTCCTTGAACGGTGCGAACGGAAAAGCCATGAACATAAATAGGGTAGAGAAAGACCAGATTAACAATAGGAATGAAAAACGATTGGCGCTTTTCTTTTCATGACTAATAAAAAACAACCAACCCAATAGTCCAAGGGTAACAATATTTTTAATGAGTGCTTCTGTCGGAGTCATTTCTATAAACTGTCCGAAACATCCGCAGTTTCCACCTTGTCCAATGGCAATTTGATAAGACAGGTGAATGCAAAAAGCAACGAGCAGAAGGGCAGTGGCTGGAATAATCAAACGCTTGAAGAAATGATTTTGAATTAATGCAATCCCGAGTCCAAGTTCTAAACCTATTATTAGTCTTGCAAAATATGGAGCGGTATGCCAATCGGCGAAACCTAAATCAACCAATTGCTTTTCAAAGGGAGTTAAGGGAAGCATTTTCGTAATGGCCGAAAACACAAAAAGTGCGCATAAGAATGCGCGTAAAGTCCAAGATATGTAAAGATTTCTTTTTTCCATAAATCAAAAGTAAGAAGGTTATTGAATAAATACTACGCCCGACTTTTCAAGAAGTGTGCCGTGTATAACATTTGCTTGATAAAGAAGGTTCAGGAATCAAATATTCTATTTTCGTTTGGTGAAGGTTGCTAAGAAAATAGGCTATCAATTGCTCGTCCTGTGGGGGGTGGTAACTGTCGTTTTCTTCCTTTTCAATTTAACCGGATCAGATCCTGTTCAAAATCTTGTCGGTGAAAATGCCAATCAAGAAGTGGTGACAAACATGCGCAATAAACTGCGTTTGAATCACTCTCTCAGTATTCGCTACCTCGAGTATTTGAATAATCTTTCTCCGATAAGTGTGAACAGATCAGATAATTTCTCGGAAGCCTTTTACGCAGACTCGTCGATTTATAAGGGATGGTCATTTTCTCTGAGCAATGAGCGTTCATTGTGGATTAAATTTCCAAGTTTAGGCAAATCCTTCATTTCCGAAAAGTCTGTTTCTTCAATCTTCGCCGAATCTTTTCCGGGAACATTTGTTCTTGCGCTTGGAAGTATTTTATTGAGTTTAATTCTTGGAATTCCCCTCGGTATCTGGGCTTATCAGAAAAAAGACACTTGGATTGACAAAACCGTTTTGTTTGTATCAGCCATTGGAATGGCGGGACCGTCCTTCTTTGTCGCGTTAATCGTGGCTTGGATAGGAGCGGTGTTACTTCGCGATTACACGGGACTTAGCATGACTGGAAGTTGGTACAGCGTTGATGTTTGGGAGGGGAAGTACATTGACTTGAAGAATTTAATTCTTCCGATGATTACCCTCATGATTCGTCCCTTGGCCATTATTGTTCAGTTGACAAGAAGCAGTATGTTGGATGTCATGTCGCAAGATTTCATTCGAACAGCAAGAGCAAAAGGACTTTCAGAACGACGCGTTCTATACAGACATGCCTTGCCCAATGCCTTGAATCCGGTTGTGACAGCAGTTTCCGGATGGTTCGCATCCTTGCTGGCAGGTGCAGTATTTGTAGAGTTTGTTTTCGGGTGGAAGGGGATCGGTCAAGAACTTTTCATGGCCATAGAAAAACAAGATCAGCCTATAGTCATGGGCGGAGTAATACTCGTCTCTGCTGTTTTTATTCTTGTGAATGTCCTGGTTGAATGGGTATATGGAATTCTCGATCCTCGAATTCGCACCTCTTCAAACTAAAGAAAAAAATCGTATTTGAAGTCGAAGCCTTTTTCACTTCCCATCGGAAATAAAAAAGCATCTGATTGAAGAATCAATTCTTGTTGAAGAGCACTTACATTTTCACCATAAATCTCTAAAATACTTCCTCGATTTCGGAGCAAGTCATGGGAACCGAGCGATGCAATCTGAATCGACTTCCTCGGCTCATCGAATTTCGATTTACCAATAGGAGCAGAGACATGCGTGAACGGAAGCGTATCTTTTTCCAAAAGAATTGAATCGCTCCATAAAATTACATCAGATTTCTTTCGAGTTAATTCTGAGAGCCAATGTTCTAATTTTTTATCTGGAAGGAAAGAAGTTGCGTCGAGTCGAAAACCATCGATTCCCATTTCCAAAAAAGAAAAAAGTGAATTCAATAAATATTCCGAGTGGTATTCGTTGAAATGATTTATTTGAAAGACGTCGTTCCAATTCGTTCCGATAGGATGATAGGGCGATTCATTTCCATCTAAAGCAAAAAAATCCTTTTCTTTAGCGCACTTATGATTGATGGAAGCATGATTCAAGACCACATCTAGAATCACCTTCATTCCCTGAACATGTGCGGCTTGTGTGAATAATTTCAATCCGTCGGCTCCGCCTAATTCCTTTCGAACTTCAAAATGGTCGGTGATGCAATAAGGAGAGCGACTGTTTTGAATTTCGGTCGGATTTACTGGAAGAAGATAGAGAGCGTCTATGTCTAAAGATTTAATATCCTTAAACTGACGAATAGCAGCATTAAAGGTGCCTTCGCTCGTAAAATGGGGGATAGATATTTCGTAAATTCGCTTCACCAAAGCAAATGTAATGCACCTGTGATTCATTGCGGGAGTGCGAAGTAAGTTGGAAGTCAGATTATGAAAACAAATAGAAGAATATTATTCACTCCAATTATTTTACTAGGCCTGTTATCCTGCGGCGGAAATAAGCAAGAGGTTCAGCCTGTTCGAAAGAACATCACAGAAACTGTTTTTGCCTCAGAAGATGCATCGGGTCGAATAATCATTCGCCCGTATCAAAGGAAAGGGGAAATATTCTACTTTACATAATGTAAATTATGTGTCTTTTGAATATGTTGTAAATTGGATATCAGTGCATTAAAAAACTCGGATTCCTCCGAGTCTCTAAAAATCATAGTTAAGCTATATTCTAATGTTCTTCTTCTTTATGCTCTGATTCATCTGAATCTTTCTTGCAGCATGCTTTCATTTGTAACGTTGTATCACCTTTACAACAAGCATCAGTTCCGTCGTGTTTACAACCTGGAGTACAATTCGCTGTACATTTCTCTGACTTCATATATGTGCAACCATCGTGTCCTGACATTCCCGTGCAGCCTTCGTGACCCGTCATTCCTTTACACGATTCTCCAGATCCCTCAGCTGAGCAACAACTTGAAATTTCTGGATGACGAATTTGTCCTCCAGTTAATCCGGCTTTTCCAACTAGTATAATTGCTATAATTCCAATGAAAACAACTAAAATCTCCGCTTTTTTGGTGTGTTTGTGACCTTTTCGGTGTCCAAACAAAGCTATTCCCGCAAAAACACCTGTAACGATACATGGCCAAAAAGCCAATTCTGCAGCTTCTTCGTGCTCATGTATGAGATCTTCATTCACACAGTATTTTCCATCATTTTCTTCAAAGAAATGCTCTGAAGCTCCTCCAGAATACATTGTCGGATAACTAGAGAGCCCAGCAATCATGGTAATCCACAATCCAACCGTCGAAACAACCTGTTTTTTAGTTAAAAGTCCGAAAATAACCACCAAAATACCGATAATTAATCCAATTATGGGCAAATGATTGATCAAAAGATGTATGTGCGGTGCGTTCATTTTATGAAGTACTTATTATTTAACTCAAAACATTTTAAGTTCTTATATTCAATAACTTAAGCGAGTTTACTTAAACTTAAAATAAAGAAGGTTGAATTGTTTCATCTCCGTCTTCAGTTTGAGCAGTTGATTGAGGTCTTGTTGACAAGATTGCATCGTCAGCTTCTTGTTCTCTTTCAACCTCAGCTTCTAGCAGATCAACCGACAGAATTGGGTAAGTTGAAAGTCTGTTTCCAATCGCCTTTACTCCTTTGATGGAAATAAAGTCGGGCAGATTCATGGTTTCGTCCATTTTATTCTGTGCCTGCTTGAATTTCTTGTTGAAACGGATATACACGTTCGGGAAATGGTTCGTGGTGGCCACGGCCAATTTCGACTTCGGATGTTCCGTTATGAATCGAACCAAGCCTTTGCTGGGTTCAACCAAGAATCTCTTAACCATCCATGTTTCTTTTTCACCGTCGAAATAAACGGAGCTCATCGGTTTCTCGGGGAGCCATTTTTCTAGGGTGATCATGTTATCTGGAAAGTGAATACTTAAATCTGGAGCAAGTAACTGATAATCTCCCGAAGATTGTATGACAAGAATCTTGTCCTCCGGACCGAAATCTCCTAGGAATCTGCCTCGACCTTCGTCGTTTAGCCTTTGGACACTTTCGTCGATCCAAATCTTACGAGCGCTAAGAGTAGAAACCCCAGCCGATTTCAATTCAACCTTTTTAACCGGATATTTCGTGGCGACATTTCCTTGAGCGTCGCGACCTTTCACGGCTAATTCAGAAAAGTCGACATCGAACTTCAGTTTCTTCAATCGTTCGAGGGCTCTTAAATTAACCGTAACTACTTCGGCTTCACCGTTTGGATTGGCGCTGAAATAGAGCGTTTCGCTTCCGGGAGTTCCTTTGGTTAAGTCGTATTCTTTGTCGCGGGTAATGGAAGTCACAGCAAAACGCTTGATGTTCGCTCCGCCGTTTTTACCGTCGCGATACATGAAGTTGTATATGGTTCTGCGGTCGTCTTTCTTCCAAACAGCAATGTGAATGATGTCTTTTCCGAAGAAAGCTTTCTGTTGAACTTTCGAAACCATCATTTTCCCATCCTTCCGGAATACAATGATATCATCGATGTCAGAACATTCACAAACGAATTCACCTTCGTCGCGTTTCAATCCAATTCCAGCAAATCCTTCGGCTAAATTCACTGAAAGCTTCGCATTTGCGATAGCTACAGCTGCGGCTTGAACAGTGTCGAACGTTTTGATTTCCGTTCTGCGCTCTCTTCCTTTGCCGTATTTCGCCTTCAAATCTTTGAAATAGGCAATGGCCGTATCTGTTAGATGATTCAGTTTTTCTTTGACTTGATCAATTTCACCTTCCAACCTAGAAATGAAATCGTCTGCCTTGTTGCTATCGAATTTCGAAATTCGTTTAATCTTGATTTCAGTCAAGCGCGCCACATCTTCATCGGTCACTGCACGCAAGAATTTCTTGGTATGTGGCTTTAATCCTTTGTGAATCGCAACAATGATGTCATCCCACGTTTCACATTCTTCAATGTCACGGTAGATTCTCTTTTCAATAAAAATCTTTTCCAACGATGCAAAATGCCAGCTTTCTTGAAGTTCATTCAGCTGAATCTCAAGCTCTTTTCCAATTAAATCACGTGTTCTATCTGCTGAAATTTTCAGAAGCTCATCGACAGGAAGGAATTTCGGACGATCATCGTGGATAACACACGAGTTCGGAGAAATGCTTATTTCACAATCGGTGAAGGCGTACAACGCATCAATAGTCTTATCTGGAGAAACACCTGTCGCCAAGTGAACCATGATTTCAACAACAGCAGCGGTATTGTCTTCAATTTTCTTAATCTTGATTTTGCCTTTGTCGTTGGCTTTCAAGATTGAATCAATTAACGAAGACGTCGTTGTACCAAATGGAATTTCAGTAATAACTAAGCAACGCGCGGCATCGTCCTTTTTGATTTTCGCGCGAACACGAACCTTTCCTCCACGAAGTCCGCCGTTGTAATCGGAAAAATCGGCCATTCCGCCGGTTAAGAAATCGGGAACAATGTGCGTTTTCTTTCCGCGAAGCACATCAATACTCGCATCTATCAATTCGACGAAGTTGTGTGGAAGGATTTTACAAGCCAATCCCACAGCAATTCCTTCAACACCTAAAGAAAGTAAAAGAGGGAATTTAACGGGAAGCGTTTCCGGTTCTTTGTTTCTTCCGTCATAGCTAGCTAACCAAGTGGTTGTTTTCGGGTTGAAAATAATTTCTTGCGAAAGTTTATTCAATCGCGATTCAATGTAACGCGGAGCTGCGGCGCTGTCTCCTGTGAAAATATTTCCCCAGTTTCCTTGAGTATCAATGAGCAAATTCTTTTGTCCGATTTGAACCAAGGCGTCTCCGATGGAAGCATCTCCGTGCGGATGATACTTCATGGTATTTCCAATTACATTGGCCACCTTGTTGAAACGACCGTCGTCCATTTCCCACAAACTGTGTAAAATTCGACGTTGTACCGGTTTCAGTCCGTCGTACAAATGGGGAACGGCTCTTTCTAAAATAACGTAAGAGGCGTATTCGAGAAACCAACCTTCATAGAGGTCAGTTACGCCGATTACGTTTCCTAATTTATTTTCTTCTGGATTTGTATTTTCTTCCATCTCCTCTCCTATTCTGTTTCTGGTTCAGTTTCTATTTCCTTCTTTTCAACGATTTCATCCTTCTCTACGCGCAGGTTTCGAATGATAAAGTCCTGTCTATCGGGAGTATTCTTTCCCATGTAGAATTCAAGAATGTCTTTGATGTGAATGTCTTTGGTAATTACTACCGGCTCTAATCGAATGTTTTCACCAATAAAGAATTTGAACTCATCCGGAGAAATCTCTCCCAATCCCTTGAATCGTGTGATTTCCGGCTTGGTTCCTAATTTTTGAATGGCATGTTGACGTTCCAAATCCGAGTAGCAATAAATAGTTTCCTTCTTGTTTCGAACGCGGAATAAAGGTGTCGAAAGGACATACAAGTGTCCAGATTTCACCAAGTCAGGGAAGAATTGAAGGAAGAAGGTGATCATTAAAAGTCGAATGTGCATACCATCGACATCGGCATCGGTTGCAATAACCACATTGTTGTAGCGCAGTGAATCGAGTCCGTCTTCAATATCTAATGCGGCTTGAAGCAGATTGAACTCTTCATTTTCGTAAACGACTTTCTTCGTTAAACCGTAAGTGTTTAGAGGCTTTCCCTTCAAACTGAAAACGGCTTGCGTCTGAACATTTCGAGAAATAGTAATAGACCCGGATGCCGAATCTCCCTCGGTGATGAACAACGTTGTTGCATTGGCTAAGTCACTTTTATCGGCGTAATGCACTTTACAATCGCGAAGCTTCTTGTTGTGTAAGTTCGATTTCTTGGCGCGCTCTCTGGCCAATTTGGCGATACCCGCAAGTTCCTTTCTTTCTCTTTCTGATTGAAGAATTTTCTTTAAGAGACTTTGCGCAATTTCTGGATTTCTATGCAAGAAATTGTCGAGTTCTTTTTGAAGGAATTCTAAAATGAAAGCCTTAACGCTCTTTCCATTCGGTTCAATTTCATTCGAACCTAATTTGGTTTTAGTCTGCGATTCGAAAACCGGTTCAATGACTTTGATAGCCACAGCCGCAACAATTCCCGAACGAACATCGACTGCTTCGTAATCTTTTTTGAAGAAGTCACGAATGACTTTTACATACGCCTCGCGGAAAGCCGCTTGGTGCGTTCCACCTTGCGTCGTGTATTGTCCGTTTACGAAACTGTAATATTCTTCTCCGTATGAATTGGTGTGAGTGATGGCCACTTCAATGTCATCACTTTTTATGTGAATGGCATTGTACAACGGATCCTCAGTCATATTGGCTGCGAGCAAATCGCGTAGACCATTTTCCGATTTGAATTTCTGTCCGTTGAAAATGATGGTTAGTCCAGCATTCAAATAACAGTAATTCCAAAGCAGACGTTCAATGTGTTGTGAACGATATTGATAATTGACAAATATGCTTTCATCAGGAACGAACGACATAAGTGTTCCGTTCTTCTCGGTTGATTTAGCTATTTTAAAATCTTGTGTTATTTCTCCTTTACCGAATTCAGCCGCTTTCATTTCTCCTTCGCGAAAAGATTCAACGCGGAAGAATGAACTGAGTGCGTTCACTGCTTTGGTACCGACGCCGTTTAGTCCGACAGATTTCTTAAATGCGCGAGAGTCGTATTTTCCACCTGTGTTGATCTTCGAAACGCAATCGATCACCTTTCCCAACGGGATACCTCTTCCGTAATCGCGAACGGTAACGGTTCCATCTTTAATAACTATTTCGACATTCTTTCCATTCCCCATGACAAATTCGTCAATGGAGTTGTCCATAATTTCCTTCAACAAAACATAGATACCATCGTCGGCAGTAGTACCGTCTCCAAGTTTACCTATGTACATCCCCGGGCGCAAACGAATGTGTTCGTACCACTCGAGGGATTTAATGTTATCTTCTGTGTATTTAACTTCTTGAGCCATCTCGTCTGTTCTAAATCAGACTTCGAAAGTAATACGCAGAATAACTTCGGAAATTCACAATGGTTGGTAGTTTTCAACAGGTATGTGAAAACACCGGTTGATACTATTTTTCAGACATCTGTATCAAGGCAAAAACAGCATAATTGATCATATCGCGAAAACCGCTGTCAATTCCTTCGGAAACGAGCGTTTTGCCTGCGTTGTCTTCGATTTGTTTGATGCGTAAGATTTTCATGAGAATTAAATCGGTGAACGATGAAACACGCATATCGCGCCAAGCTTCTCCGTAATCGTGATTCTTGTTCATCATTAATTCCTTCGTGATTCGCGCTTGCTCTGTGTAAAGGGAAATTGCATTTTCTGCTTGAAGTTCTAGTGGAGCGTCTGAGGGCAATTCCAACTGAATAAGAGCCATTAAGCTGTAATTAATGATACCTACAAACTCATCTTCAATCCCCTCACCCACTTTGCTTTCGCCCTTTTCTTCAATAGTACGAATGCGCTGGGCTTTGATAAATATTTGATCGGTTAAGCTAGAAGGACGAAGAATTCTCCAAGCCGTTCCATAATCGTGGGTCTTCTTTTGAAAAAGGTCGACACATTTTTGAATGGCCTGATCGTATTGTGCTGAAGTATCTTTTTGTGCGCTCATGATTCGAAATACAAATGCGATGAAAATGCTCATCTTTGCGTTTCAAAGATACATCTTGAAATGAATTCTACTCGCACACTTCCCTTGGTAATGGGAATTTTGAATGTTACTCCAGATTCATTTTATGCTGGAAGTCGCTCTAATTCTGAAAAAGACATTTTGATTCGCGTTGAAAAAATGATTTCCGAAGGAATGGATATTTTGGATTTGGGCGGACAATCGACACGTCCAGGTGCCATTTACATTTCTGCTGAGGAAGAACTGAATCGCGTCTTGCCTGTGGTTCGTTCCATTCGAAAAGAATTTCCTTCCTTGACAATAAGTATCGATACGTTTTATAGTGAAGTGGCCACCAATTGTCTTCGCGAAGGAGCGCAATGGATAAATGATGTTTCGGGTGGAAGGATGGATTCAAATTTATGGAACATAGCTGCTGAAGCGCAATGCACGTTTGTGTTGATGCATTCGCGCGGTGATTCTTCCAACATGAAAACATTGGCCAACTATGAAAACGTTGTGGAAGAAGTCTATTCCTATTTCCAACTTGAAATTGAAAAATTAAATCAATTAGGTGTTTCGAAAATAGTCTTGGATTTGGGATTCGGCTTCGCGAAAAACAAAGAGCATAACTTTGATCTTCTTCAAAATTTGGAACGTTTCAAATCATTTGGACTTCCTATTCTTGTTGGCGTTTCAAGAAAGAAAATGATTCAACAAACTTTGGGAACAACGGCTGAAGAAAGCTTGAATGGCACTACTGTTTTAAATGCTCTCGCATTAGACAGAGGCGCGGATATCTTGCGTGTACACGATGTTCTTGAAGCGAAGCAAACGGTAGAATTATACAGAACGCTTGCCCTCCGCGGCCAGTAAAGTGTTTTGCATCAGAGACACAATGGTCATGGGTCCTACTCCACCCGGAACTGGCGTAATGAAGCTACATTTCGGAGCAACCTCATCGAAGGCCACATCGCCTAACAGTCTGAAACCGCTTTTCTTTGAAGTATCTACTACCCGAGTAATTCCTACATCAACAACAACCGCCCCTTCCTTCACCATGTTTCCTTTTAGGAATTCAGGTTGGCCTATTGCTGCAATAATAATATCGGCAGTTTGACAAATTTCTTCAATGTTTGTGGTCTTGCTGTGGCAGAGGGTAACAGTGCAGTTTCCAAACGGATGATTTCTTTGAAGTAATATTGAAATTGGAAGTCCAACGATATGAGATCTTCCTAAAACTACAGCGTGTTTTCCTGAAGTTGGAATGTTATTTCTTTCCAACAAAGTAATGATACCCATTGGAGTTGCAGGCAGAAACGTAGGTAAATTCAACATCATTTTTCCAACTGATTCCGGATGGAAACCGTCGACATCTTTATTCGGAGCTACAGCCATTAAGACTTTCTTTTCATTGATGTGTTTCGGTAAAGGAAGTTGAATGATGTATCCGTCTACCGCATCGTTTTCATTCAGAGCAGTTATAGTTTGTAAAACTTCCTCTTCGGTACAATCATCGTTCAATTGAACCAATGTTGAATCGAATCCCACTTCCTCGCAAGATTTCACTTTCGCGTTCACATAAGTAACGCTTGCCCCATTTTCACCAATAAGCACAGCGGCAAGGTGCGGACGCTTGAATCCTGCGTCTACTCTGTCTGAGACAATTTGCTTGATCTCTGATTTAATGGTTTTGGAAAGTGCTAATCCGTCGAGAAGTTGCATAAGGTTCGTTTGAACAACAAAGAAACAGCAATTTCTTTAAAAATTTTCATTCTAGGTTGTGTACTAAGTACACTTTCTTATATTTGAAGAACTAACTACCTTACTTATGAAACAAAAAGTACTCTTATTTTCCGCTTTAGTATTTTCATTTTTCGCTTTTCAAGTTAAAGCTCAGATTTTAACGTCGACGCCAGCTTTTCCAACGCAGACAGACCAGATAACCGTTTTTTACGACGCTACTTTGGGTAACGCCAACTTATCAGGATACACCCCTATTTACGCGCACACAGGAGTAATTACGAATAACAGTATTGGTCCGAACGATTGGCAACATACGGTTGGAAATTGGGGAACAGCAGATGCTTCAGTTCTTATGACTCCAATGGGAAATAACATTCACAAGATTGTGATTACCCCTTCTACATTTTATAATTTGAATGTTGGAGAAACGGTTTCGAAAATGACATTTGTTTTCCGCAACGCAGCAGGAACTGTTGTTGGAAGAAATGCAGATGGAAGCGATATTTATTTGAATATATATGCAGCTGGTTTTAATGCTTCATTCTCCTTACCTACTCCGGAATCACAAATTGTAAATGCGAATCAAGTTGTTCCGGTTACAGCGAATTCTTCCTCAGCATCAAATATTTCAATTTCGGTAAATGGTAGTCAGGTAGCCTCGGGCAATGGAGTTACTTCATTAAATTACAATTTCAGTCAAGCTGCTGCCGGAGAATACCACATTACCATGTCGGCGGTTAACGGAAGTACAACGGTAACGGATGAGAAAGTGGTTATTATTCTTCCTTCTATTACCATAGCCTCAGCGCCTGCTGGAACTATTGATGGAATTAACCTTACTTCAAGCAACGGCGTTCGTTTGCAATTGTATGCTCCGAATAAAAGTTTTGTTATTGTTATTGGTGATTTCAACAACTGGCAATTGGACTTGAGTTATTTAATGAACCGCACCCCCGATGGAAATACGTATTGGTTAGATGTTCCTAATTTATCTCCAGGTGTTGAATATAGTTTCCAATACTACATAGACATGCAGGGTATGCGTGTGGCTGATATTTATTCCGATAAAATTTTAGATCCTTGGAACGACAGTTGGATTCCTTCGACGACCTATCCAAATTTAATTCCTTATCCTGCTGGACTGACTACTGAGCCTGTCTCAGTATTTAGAACGGATCCGCCTGCATTCAACTGGTCTGATCAAAGTTTTGTGCGTCAATCGAAAACGAAATTGGTTGTTTATGAATTGTTGATTCGCGATTTCCTAGCTGATAGAACATACGCTTCGTTGACAGATTCTTTGGATTATTTAGCAACTCTTGGCGTGACTGCGATTCAGTTGATGCCTATTAATGAGTTCGAAGGAAATGACAGTTGGGGATATAATCCCGATTTCTATTTCGCTCCGGATAAAGCCTATGGAACTGCGGATGCTTTAAAGACTTTTGTAAATGAAGCGCATAATCGTGGAATTGCAGTTATTATGGACATAGCGTTGAATCACAGTTTCGGAATGAATCCAATGGTTCGCATGTACTTCGATGCAAGTGCTGGACAATATGGACAGCCTACCGCAAGTAATCCTTGGTTCAACCCAACTCCCAAACACGACTTCAACGTTGGATACGATTTCAATCACGAAAGTCTTCAAACTAAAAATTTCTGTAAACGTGTTTTAACGCATTGGATGCAGAATTACCATATCGATGGTTACCGATTTGATTTATCGAAAGGTTTCACGCAAAACAACACCCTTGGTAATATTGGTGCTTGGGGAGCGTATGATCAAAGTAGAATTAATATATTAACTGACTACTACAACCACATGCAAACGATTGAACCGGGTTCATATGCTATTTTGGAACACTTTTCCGATAATAGCGAAGAAACCGTTTTGAGTAATAACGGATTAATGCTTTGGGGAAATTTGAATGGCCAATACATGGAAGCGTCTATGGGCTACTCCTCTGATCTCTCTTGGGGAAGCTATCAGAACCGCGGATGGAATAACGCACATTTGGTAACCTACGCAGAAAGTCATGACGAAGAGCGCATGATGTACAAAGACCTTCAATACGGTGCCAGCAGCGGTTCTTACAACATTACCAATTTAAACACGGCGTTGAAAAGACAAGAATTAGCACATTGTTTATTGATACCTATTCCTGGCCCTAAGATGATTTGGCAGTTTGGAGAATTGGGATACGACTATTCAATTGGAACCTGTTCTGACGGAGTAACTGTTGATTTGGCAAATTGTAAAACGTCTGCAAAGCCTGTTCGTTGGGACTATTGGGACAATCAGAATAGAAAGCACCTCTACAAGGTTACGGCTGCATTGAACAATTTAAAAAAGAATGAGCCTATTTTTTCTACGACTAATTTCAACATAGATCTTGGGGGTTTCGGAAAGCGAGTTCATTTGAATGGAACCAACAATGCCGTTGTGGTTGGAAATTTCCAAACAACTTCATTGAATATGATACCTGGATTTCAGCATACAGGAACATGGTATGACTACTTCACTGGAAATTCATTTCAAGTGAACGATTTGGGAGCCACCTTCTTCTTTGAACCGGGAGAATATCATGTTTATACCGACTATCAATTGGCGATTCCAGATCTGAATACCTCTTTATCAGAAGTCATGTCATTTGCAAAATCATCTTTCATGATTTGGCCGAATCCATCGAGCAACAATGTTAATCTCGCATACAGCATGAGTCAAGCTGCGAAGGTTCAAATTGTTCTTCGCGACTTAACGGGAAGAGTTGTTTCTTCATTTAACACGCAAGGTGTTTCTGGAATAAATCAATCTGAATGGAACTTGGCTGAAGAGAACATTGCCGCAGGTTCTTACGTCATTTCAGTTGAAACTGAAGGAAGAAGAGAATCGGCTCCATTCATTTGGAATCCATAACTTATGACTTACCAACAACGAGTAAGTGTATGTTGGACACGAAGTGAAAACAATTTATATTAGCGCGACTTAAACCAAATCAAATTCAATTTCAATATGTCTAAATTCTATAGAACGAGTATTCTTACAGCGTTTATGGCCGTTCTCTCTTTTGTTTCATGGGGACAAACTATAAGTGGTGTGGTTACAGATGAAGAGAATCGCCCTATTCCGGGAGCTTTCGTCTTAGTAAAAGGAACTTCAAATGGAACTGCCAGCGACCAAGTGGGGAATTATTCCATAACAACAGGTGTTGGAACATTTGAAATTGAAGTGAAGGCCTTGAATTTTGAAACCATTACCAAGGAAATTACAGTTCCTGTTGGTGCACTTGTTAAGCATAATTTCAAATTAAGTTCGGGTACTTTAACCTTAGACAATGTTGAAATCATTGGATACGGTGTAGAGCGTAATCGTCCAAGCACTGGTTCGATTGCAAAAATTAGCGGTAAGGACATTACTGCTATTCGCACACCAAGTTTTGAAGCCGCGCTTCAAGGACAGGCCGCAGGTCTGCAAGTTTCACAAGGATCAGGAATCGCCGGAGCGGGTTCGTTGATTCGTATTCGTGGAACGGCTTCTGTTTCTGCTGGAGGTGATCCTTTGTATATCATCGATGGTATTCCAATGACTCAAGATTATTTCTTGCGTGGAAACAGCGGTGCATTGAATAATAATCCGCTTGCTACAATTAATCCGAATGACATTGAAAAGGTAGAAGTTCGTAAAGATGCGGCGGCTGCTGGTGAATACGGTTCTCGCGCTGCAAACGGAGTAATCATTATTACTACGAAACGTGCGAAAGAAAAAGGATGGAAATTCGACTATGGATTGAATGCGGGTATCTCCACTCCTGCTTCACGTCCGAACATGTTGAATACGGATCAGTATTTACGTATTCGTCAAGAAGCTTGGGAAAACGACGGAGGAACCGGATACGTTTGGTTACCTAATATGACTTCTGCTACCGATGATGCTGCCACACGTAAGGCCGCCTATTTTAAAGCTGGAAAAACCGATACAGATTGGGTGAGTCAAACAGTAGGTCGTGGAAATAAATATGGAACAAACTTCTCGGCGCGTTATGGTGGAAAGAAGCATAGCGTATACTTCTCGGTAGGATATGACGACAATCAAAGCTTCTTGAAGGGAAACAGCTACAAGCGTATTTCTGCCCGTGTTAACCCTGAGTTCCGTTTAAGTGACAAATTGAGATTGAACTTATCACTTTCAGGAACACGCGGATTGAACAAGCGCGTAGATGCTGCTTGGTCAGGTGGATTGGGAGATGCTATGTCGAACGCGCTTCCGTACTACCCCGTTTATCACACAGATACGACTTACAATTCTTCAGGAGCAGTGGTTAACAAGCCTGGAGATTATTTCTATTGGAGAGATGAATTCGGGAACGTGAAGAACCCTGTTGCATACAGAGAGCAATTGCGTTGGACAACCGTTGAAGATCGTGTGATCAATACAGGTCGTTTAATTTATATGCCGAAGAAGAACTTATTCATCATTGCTACTGGCGGTATGGATTGGATGCATATTGGTGAGAATAGACTTACACCATCTACCTTCGATTTATCTAACGGTCAAGGAAGTTACAGCAACGATCAGCGTTTGGTTCGCAATTACAGCTACAACATTACCGCTGAATATAGCAAAGAACTTATTCCAGATTTGAATGCCTCGTTGCTTATTGGACATGAGTTGCAGCATTCAAAAACAGAATACATTAATGATTACATCCCGAATTTGGATGGAACAGTTGCTGAATTTTCAGACGTTCAGAACAATCCAAATACAAGAGTTCGCACTGTAGGCAATCCAAATCAATTCAGCTTCTTGGGATTTTTCGCGAAGTATAACATGAACTATAAATCGAAGTACTTCTTCGAAGCAAGTGTTCGTCGTGATGGTAGCTCACGTTTCGGTGTAAACAACAAATTCGGAAATTTCCCTTCAGTCTCGTTAGGTTGGATTATTTCTGAAGAAGGATTTTTGAAGGACAACAAAACCATTAACTACATGAAGCTTCGTGCGAGTTATGGTTTAACAGGAAACTCAGATATTCCGGCAAACGCACAATACGCTTTGTATAGCGCAGCAAACAACGGAACATACTACAACCAAAACCCAATTCTTTATCCTACTCAAGCAGGAAATGCGAATTTGAAGTGGGAAACCACCAACAACTTCTCTGTTGCTTTAGAGACGGGATTTTGGCAAGATCGATTGACTGTAATTCTTGAAGGATACAGAAAATACAGTCGCGATGTATTGATGAATGTTAGTCTTCCTGCAAGTACTGGATTTACAAATTTCTGGGATAACGTTGCTGAAGTATTGAACGAAGGAATTGAATTAACCGCAGTTGTGAATTGGACGAAGAGCTCGAAATTCACGGCTCGCACAAGTGCGAACTTCTCATACAACTACAATGAACTTGTAAGTATTGGTGACTACACTCCAGATGCTGTGTCCGGTGGAACCAATGACTCTCGTGTTTTGGTTGGAAAACCAATTGGTTCATTCTACTTAGTTTCATTTGATCACATTGATGCGCAATCTGGACTACCTGTATACATTACTCCTCAAGGAAATTACACAACCGATTACGACAACAGCATTCGTAATTATGTTGGAAATGGATTGCCAAAAATGATGGGTGGATTAACTCAAACATTCGGTTGGAAGAACTTCAGTTTATCTGCATTGTTCACATACAGTTTGGGTGCTCGTATTTTCGACTCAAGTGCGAAGCGTCAATTGGGTGTTGTTTCCAGTTGGAACATGCGTGAGGAAATCTTGGATCGTTGGACTGCTCCTGGAGATCAGTCAACCTTCGGTAGATTAACATTGGATGAGACTACCTACGGATTGCCAGATGGTTTCCCATGGTGGAACACTTCATTGTTCATGTACAAAGCAAATTACATGCGTTTGAGAAACTTGTCTTTGGACTACACCTTTCCGAACGAAGTAACAAAAAGAATGAAAATGACTGGATTGAATATTGGAGTAAGCGTTACCAACTTGTTCACCATTACGAACTTCCCTGGATTGGATCCTGAAGTGGTCCGTGACTTTGAAAATGCGCAAGACAGAAACTTAAGTCCGAATGTGACTTACTTAACCCCAATGCAAGAGCGTAGTTTCAACATTCGCTTAAACGCTAACTTCTAATTCGAACGAACATGAAAAAGATATCATACTTCATTTTAGCTATTGGATTAGCTCTTGGAATTGCCTCTTGCGAAAAGATGTTAGAGTATCCGCCTGAAGGCGCAATTCTCGCAGAAGATGCCTTGAAGACACCAGATGACGCTCAACGTTTATTGAACAGTTGTTACGACGTTATTGCAAATTTGTTTGATGGAAAATATCAAAACATTTGTGAATTAATGAGCGATAACATGGCTGAACCGAACGGTTTAGATTTCAATGCTGTTTACAACCGCGAAACGAACTTCTTCACTCCTACCACCAATGGTGCCTATGGCGATTTTTATTATGCCATTTACCGTTGCAATTCATTGATGAAGAATTTCGATTTGATTAATGGGTTGTCAGATGCAGAACGTACCCGAATGGAAGCTGAGGCACGATTCATACGCGCATTTTGTCATTTCAATGTGGTGAAAATTTGGGCTCAGCCATATGGTTCAACCCCTACTAATTCACACTTGGGAATTATTTTGAAAAGAGACGCGAGCAACTTACCCATACCCCGAAGTACCGTTGCTGAGTCTTATGCCTTTATTATTGAAGATTTAGAATTTGCCTTAGGTAATCTTCCGGAAAGCAATGGTAACTATGCAAGACAGGATGCGGCTGCCGGTTTATTGGCCATGGTCTATTTTCAAATGAACAATTACGTTCAGGCGGAACAATATGCTTCTATGGTAATTAACTCAGGCAATTATATAATGAGAGACACCTTGGATCGTTTTCCTGCAACTCCGGAAGTAAATCTTGAAACTGTATTTGGAATCGTAAGTTCTAATCCAGGAGCTGATCACGTTGATCAACGAACCGACAATTTCATTGGAAACTACAACGCTGGTGGTGTACTTCCTCCGAACTTAATGTTCTCCAATGAATTGTATCAGTTCGCTAATCTGAATAGCGCAGACGATCGTTTGGGTTGGATGCAGTCTAGCGGAGGGAAATACAAGAACCGTAGATTTGAAGACAAAGTATTCTTTAATATTCCAATTATTTATTTGAGTGAATTGAGATTGATTCGAGCAGAATGTTTGGGTGAAATGGCTGGAGATCTTTCTGTTGCAATAGCTGATATCAATGCCATTCGAGATCGCGCCTTTGGAGCTGGATTGAACGATCTTTCAGCAACTTCCACGGCTGCTGATGTTATTTCCGCTGCACGAAGAGAGTATCGCATTGAGACTATGGGTGAAGGAAAATGGATTAACCAATTGAAAAGAATTGGTGCTAAGGGTGAGAATATTGTTGTTCGCAATGCACCTTGGAACTGTCCTGGTATGGCACTTCAATTCCCGAACAGTGAATTCACCTCGGCATTATTTGTTGGGAATCCAGAAGGTGGATGTAACTAAAGGGGCGAAAAATATTTCGCCCGTATTGAATAGAAATAAATGTTAAAGAGAAATTAATATTAAATTTAGATCAAATGAAATCAGTAAAACTATTTTTCATGATAGCCTTAACTGTTGGAATGTTCGCTGGATGTAAGCCAGAGACAACCGGTGAGTTGGGAGAAGCTTCTGATAAGTTGCAAGGAATGGGAGGCACTTGGGAGCTAACCAACTTCATTCAGCAAGATCCAAACAATCCCGTATTAGAAGAACGTGATTTAAGCGAATTCTATATTGTACCTGGAGTAGAGCCAATGCGTATTACGCTTGATGTTCCAACACAGACGTATACTGTAACCATTACTGAAGGAAAAAACTTCTTCGGAACAAGTGGAACTTGGTCACTAGATGACAACCTAGCGCCGTCATCAATAACACTTATGAATTCAAACGATACGCTTGAACTGTTTTTGGGAAACATGGTTCTTCCAACAACGAGCAACATGGGTTTGCAATACCACCGAGTTTGTTCCGACGGATTTAAGAATGTGATTTATAAGTTTAACTTCCAACGCATCTAATCATGAAAAAGATATTATTTACACTAGCCGCATTTGCAATTTCGATTGTGGGATTTTCACAAGCGGCTTTCGTTTTCCCCTCGCCTACCAATGCCAATGCGACAATGGATTTGTACATTGATGTGGCTCAAACAACCGGAGGGTTGAAAACATTATTAGGAAATCATCCGGAAGTCGCTGACTCTGTTTACATGTGGACCTGGCAACCTGCAGGACCATCATGTGGAAACGGTGAATGGGGAACCTCGAATAACTGCATGCTCTTAACCCGCGTAAGTGGTATGCTTTATAAAATGACCATGGTACCAACAACCTACTATGCCTGCAGCCCACTTCAATTGTTCCAAAATGGAATTTCTTGTTTAGCAAAACTGAAGAATGGAAATGCCTACGGATCTGAAGGTGTTGGTGAAGCGAAGACTGAAGATTTGCATATTGACATTGTTCCAGCTTTATGTGCTGATCGTATTTGCTTTTTTCCGGAAGCGGCAAAGCAAGATGACTATTTCAGTATTAGTTATGACAACACACAAGAGACCGATGTGAATTTGCAGAACTTAGGATCTGATGAATGCTATATTTTCCTTCGTGCTTTCACAGGAACATTTACATTCTTTGATGTTGCTCCTTTAGCCAATGTTACTTCAACTCCATCTTTAAAAATGACTGAAATTGCTCCTGGTAAATTCAGAAAAACATTTATTCCCGAAGATTTCATACCTATCCCTGCTGGATCAACAATTACTAAAATTGGATTTTATATTGTTAAGACCGGTTACACGCCGAATCCTCCGCCATACCAATACTATTATCCTTTGAACTGTCAATAAGATTTTAATCCAACTGAAATAAAAGAGGTGAAGTTAATTTCACCTCTTTTTTGTTTACATTCGAATTATGAAAAACCTATTCAATGATCGTGTACTAGCATCTTTTGCAGTTGGTGTATGCGTTATTCTTTCATCCTATGTGCTTATGAAAGGGTATCGAGATAGAAATGGCAAAGAAAACGTGATTCATGTAACAGGAATGGGAAGTCGGAATTTCGATTCTGATTTAATTGTTTGGCGTGGATCGTTTTCTAAAACGAGTAATGACCTTGCAGCTGCTTCTTCTGCGTTGGAATCAGATCGAAATACCATTAAGAGTTATTTAATGGGAAAAGGAATTCAAGAGAATGAAATTGTTTTTTCTGCAATGGAAATTAAAAAAAACTACGACGAAACACGTAATTCCAATGGAGATGTTACGGCAACAACCTTAACTGGTTATAGTCTGTCTCAAATGGTAGCTATCGAATCTTCAGAGGTCTCGAAAGTTGAGCAAATTTCCCGCGAGGTCACTGAACTCATTGCCTCTGGCGTTGAGTTTTATTCTGAAAGCCCTGAATTTTATTACACCAAACTTGCAGAGTTAAAAGTTGAAATGGTTTCTGAAGCAACATCAGACGCTCGCCTTCGAGCTGAAAAAATCGCTCAATCTGCAGGAGGTGAATTAGGAGGTTTGCAAAGTGCAGAAATGGGTATATTCCAAATTGTTGGGCAAAACAGCGACGAGGATTATTCATGGGGCGGGGCTTTCAATACCTCCTCAAGAAGAAAGACTGCTTCGATTACGATGCAGTTAAATTTCGAGATTGATTAACACGCAATTGTTTCAAGATCGTTAGAAAAGTTTTTATCGAATGTCCCTTTAGCCTTATTTTCGCGTTCTAACTAAACCCTCAATACATTGAATACACTTGCATTTACCGCAATCTGTCTCTACGGTTTCTTTTTAATTTTCATCTTTTTCTATTCGTTGGTTCAATTGAATTTGGCCGTTCAGTTTGTGAAAAAGAGCAAGCGCAAACGTGAAATGCCTGTTATTGCTGAAGAAGATTTACCCTATGTTACGGTTCAACTTCCTGTATTTAATGAGATGTACGTTATTGAACGTTTGATTAACGTCGTTTGTGAATTCGACTATCCTAGAAACAGATTAGAGATTCAAGTCTTGGATGACGGGAATGATGAATCTGTTGAGATTGCTGCCAAGCTAATTGCCGAGAAGCAACTTCTAGGAATAGATATTCAACACATTCGCAGAGTAGATCGCAAAGGGTTTAAAGCCGGAGCATTGGCCTATGGTTTAGATATTTCTAAAGGAGAGTTCACAGCAATCTTCGATGCTGACTTCGTTCCTAGAAAAGACTTTTTACGTCAGACTATCCCCTACTTCTACGCAGGAGAAAAAATTGCTGTAGTACAGACACGTTGGGAACATTTAAACGAAGACTATTCTTTACTTACGCGTTTGCAAGCTTTTGGTTTGGATGCTCACTTTACAGTTGAACAAATTGGTCGTAACTATTCAAACCACTACATTAACTTCAACGGTACTGCTGGTGTTTGGAGAAAAGAAGCTATTTATGATGCAGGTGGATGGCAAAGTGATACAATCACAGAAGACTTAGACCTTAGCTACCGTGCACAGTTGGTTGGATGGAATTTCATTTACTTACCTGCAATTGGTTCTCCGTCTGAGTTACCTGCTGAAATGAACGCTTTGAAAGCACAGCAATTCCGTTGGACCAAAGGTGCAGCCGAATGCACACGCAAGAACTTAGGTAAGGTTCTTAAAGCTAAAAACATGGGATTTGCTCACAAGGTGCATGCAAGTTTCCACTTGATGAATTCAGTTGTTTTCTTGAGCATTTTAGGAACTTCAATTCTGAGTATGCCAATGCTTTTTATCAAGCACTATTTTGACGGATGGCATACGTATAATGGCGAACATTTAAATGATTATTCTATCTACTTTGCAGTGGCTTCAGCATTTTTAGTGAGCTTCTTCATTTTAGGATTTTTCTATTGGGTTTCACGACCGCCAATGCCTTTCTTCCAAAAATTCGGTCGTTTTGTAGTTGACTTCCCATTGTTCCTTGCGGTTTCTATGGGACTTTCATTGCACAACGCCGTTGCAGTAATTGAAGGATTAACGGGAAAGAAATCTGCCTTTGTAAGAACACCTAAATTCGCTATTAGCACCGGAAAAAAAGGAACTTGGACGGATAAGAAATATCGTGCACCGAAAATTTCACCATTGACTATTCTTGAATTTATTTTGCTGTTATACTTCGCTAGCGGATTGGTTTGGCCATTTATATTAAGATTCTCTGAAAAAGATGGTGCAACTCGATTGACTGATTTCGGATTGATGCCTTTCCATTTGATGCTAACCATTGGTTATTTCTACGTGACTTATTACAGTGTTAAACACGCAAAAGCAAATTAAGAATCCGCTTCAGTGGTAATTATATTAAAAAACTCGGCCCTCGCCGAGCTTTTTGTTTTTATATTGCGAACAACAAAATTTGTCTATGAAGAACTTATTCCTTTCGGTGTTTTTAATATCCTCAGTGACAGCCATGGCTCAACCATGCGTTGGTGGAATGGCCGGAATTTATCCATGCGATAATGTCGATTTATTATCGCACATGACATTATCTGAAATTGGGGCTAATCCGAATAATGACAATACGAGTGACATTTGGGGATGGGTAAGCCCAGTTACAGGAAAAGAATATGCGCTAGTTGGTGTTTCAAATGGATTGGCCTTTGTAGATATTTCAACGCCTGAAACACCCGTTTATTTAGGAATGCTTCCTTCACATACAAGTAGTAGTTTGTGGCGTGATGTTGAAACAATGGACAATTATTGTTTTGTTGGCAGTGAAGCTAGTGGCCACGGCCTGCAAGTCTTTGATCTGTTGCAATTGGACAATGTGACTACTCCTACTTCATTTATTGAATCGGCTTATTATGGTGGATTTGGACATTCGCATACTATAGCTCTTGATCCTGTGAGCAAAATTTTGATGGCCATGGGTTCAAACACCTTTAACGGAGGACCGCATTTAGTAGATATTTCAAACCCGCTTCAACCCATACTCGTTGGTGGTTACCAAGACGCCGGTTATACACACGATGGTAATATTCTTACCTACAACGGTCCAGATGTTAATCACCAAGGCGATGTAATCGTTGTGGCTTGCAATGGAAATAGTGGTTGGGGGGTTGTGACTTTGAATGTGACGGATCCAACTGACATTCTATTTTTAGATAATTACAGCTATCCTGAAACAGGATATACTCACCAAGGTTGGTTCACCAAAGACATGTCGCATTATTTAGTAGACGACGAGTTGGATGAGCAGAATTTAGGAACAACAACTCGCACACACATTTTTGATTTCTCAGATTTAGATAATCTTGTTTATATGAATTATTATCTAAGCACCAACACTTCCATTGACCACAACTTATACACCAAGGACCAATTCGTATACGAGAGTAACTACCGCAGCGGGGTTCGCATTCTAGATGCTTCTCGCGTAAGCACAGGCATTTTAAATGAAGTTGGATATTTCGATTTATTTCCAGCGAATGATCTTCCACAATACAGTGGAACATGGAGCAACTATCCTTATTTACCAAGCGGAGTGAATTTAGCGACAAGCATGTACGACGGGTTCTTCGTTCTGCGTCCTACTTTACTCTACTTGCAAAACAACAATTTGAATGCATGCGGACAATCAGCAGATACCCTTCAACTTAAAATAAATGCGGACTTACAATTCCCTTTAACCGCTAACATTACTGGAATTCCTGGATTACCTGTATTTAGCGGAGTGAACATAGGTGCAACTGGAAGCTACAATATTGTTATTTCTGATTTGGGAACTGTTCCTACCGGAACGTTTAACTGTACTCTCCAACTTCAAACTACATTTGGAGAGTCTTATGATTTGTTCTTTACAATAACTATTGGAACTCCGCCTGCTGCTCCAACTTTATTGTCTGTGCCAGCAACCATTCAATACAACGCATTGGACTACCAGTTTAATTGGACCGCAATGCCTGGAGCCACTTCTTATTTATTCGAATTAGCGGAAAATGACAATACCTTCGGAACTGTTTTATACAGCTCTACTGTTACTTCTAACTTCGTTGTGTTACCTGCTAACTTTTCATTTATGGAAGGAAAAACCTATTCGTGGAGAGTTACTGCCATAAATGGTTGCGGTTCTTCTGCTTATTCAACCTCTGAAGATTTTCAATGGATTGCAGCTGGTGTGAATGAAATTGCTGAACGTGAGTTTATCGTTTATCCAAACCCCGCAGAAAATGAAGTATTCATTCAGAACTTCCAAACGGGAAAAAGTTTGGTGTCGGTTTACAATGCTACTGGACAAATGGTATTGACTTCAACGTTCAATCAGCCGGGTGTTCATACACTTTCTGTTGGTGATCTTTCTTCTGGAATTTATACCATTCAAGTTGGAAGAATTACGAAGCGTTTATTGATTAAATAATGAAATTTAATCTGGGAAAATTTTTCCTGGATTGAGAATTCCATTCGGATCGAAGGCTTCTTTTATTTTCTTCATGAGGTTCAACTGAACTTCGTTGAAGGCAATGTCCATGTAGTTCTTCTGCACCCACCCTATGCCGTGTTCGCCACTAAGTGTTCCGCCGAGAGAAACGGTTAGTTCGAATATTTCACGAATGGCTTTAGGTAGTGTATTGTCCCATTGTTCATCGGACATTTCATCTTTCAAGATGTTAATGTGAAGGTTACCATCACCTGCATGTCCGTAGCACACGGAACGGAATCCGTAGCGCTTTCCAATGACCTTTACTTCTCGAAGTAAATTAGGAAGTTCAAAGCGAGGAACAACGGTATCTTCTTCCTTGTATATGGAATGAGACTTCACTGCTTCTCCCACTTTTCGTCGAATTTTCCACAGGGCTTCTTTCTGATTGTGATCTTCCGCAAAGAGTATTTCTCCGCATTCATGTTCCATGAGCACGTTTGAAATGGTTTCGCAATCGAGCATAAGCGATTCCACATTGGAGCCGTCCACTTCAATGAGCAAATGCGCTTCAACACCATCTAAATTCACGTGTGCATCCGGAACATGCTTAAGCGTGTATTCAATGGCTTCGCGCTCCATGAACTCCATGGCACTTGGCGTTATGCCTGCACGAAAAACTGCGCTTACGGCTTCACATGCTTTTTCCGCAGAAGCGAAGGGAGCCAATAAAAGTAAATTGTGTTTTGGCAATGGAAGCAGTTTCAAAACGGCTTTGGTAATAATTCCAAGTGTGCCTTCACTTCCAACCATGAGTTGAGTTAGGTTGTATCCCGTAGAGTTTTTCAACGTGTTGGCACCGGTCCAAATGATTTCTCCATTTGCCAATACCACTTCCAAATTCAAAACAAAATCTTTTGTTACGCCGTATTTCACAGCGTGCGGACCGCCGCTATTCTCGGCTAAATTTCCACCTATCCAACAACTGCCTCTACTTGCAGGATCTGGAGCGTAGTACAAACCTTGCTTGGCACATTCTTCTTGCAGAACCTGGGTAATGACAGCCGGTTCGGTATGCACTTGACCGTTGTTCGTATCGATCTTTAAAATTTTATTCAATCGTTCCGTCGAGAGCGCAACACCTTTTCTAACGCACAACGCTCCGCCGCTCAGTCCCGTTTGAGCCCCTATGGCAGTGACAGGAATCTTACGTTCGTTGCAATATTTTAAGAGGCTAGAAATTTCCGAAGTGCAGCCTGGCTTTAAAACCACATCTGCAGGAAAGCTTAAATTTTCAGTTTCGTCTTTGCCGTATTTCAAACGCGTCTCTTCGTCTGTGAAAACAGACTCCGAACCTATGGTCAATTCAAAAAAATCTAAATCAGATCGAGTTATCATTTCAATACATTATTTCACAAATCTCAGTGAATACTAACCTTTCACAACGAATATTTTCTGTGGTCTTTCAACAAAGTAATTCACTTTTTAACAATGCGCGAATAATTATCCTGATATTGCTTTTCTAAGAAGCAAATCTTTTTATATTCGTTCAAACTAAAAATATTTCATATGAAAAAATTAATGATCCCAGCAGTTGCTCTTGCAATGTTCTTGGCTTCTTGCGGCGGTGTTAAGTCTGATGCAAACAAAGCTTGTGACTTATTCAAAGAAGGAATTGAAATTCAAAAGTCTGGCGACAAAGCGAAGATGGATGAGTTCCAAAAAGAAAACGAAGCATTTTTCAAAGAAATCGAAGAAAAATATAAGAAAGATACAGTTGCTCAAAAAGAATTTGAAGCTATCATTAAACCTTGTGTTGAAGAACTTACAAAATCTATGGGCGGAAACTAATATGCTTTTCGTGTTTAAAATTAAAGGGTCTCTTTCGAGACCTTTTTTTTATTTCTTATTGTTGATAATGATATTTCCAGTTGGAAGTTTAACTTCATTAGGATTGTCATAAATAACTTCAGAAGTAACTCCAGAAAATTCTGAACTCAACAACTTCCATCCTTCAGCATTCAATTCCCACGTTTCTTTTTTAGCGTAGTCATTTCCTTTAGAACTGAGGGCAACCAATTGAACCTCTACTTTGTTTCCATTGTTAAGGAAGAACAAGGACTTCATTGGCATTTTTTCGTCAATCGGAGGCGTTTCCTTACCTTCTGTTTTAACAGTTTCCAGTTTTGGAAAATAAAGCTCCTGGAGTTTTAGAATTTCATCTTGACTGAAGTTCAATGATTTTACTAATTGAGGAGATTCATATTTTCCAGAATAATAACTTAACAACGCTTTGTATTCAGGAGTCATTGCATTAATAAATAACTGATCAATGATTAACTCATTTGCATTCACCAACTGATAGACGATGGACTTCGTTGAGGACCATAATTTCACCCTGTTTTTAAGCACAGCAGTTCCAGAAATACTTACCACTTTAGTTGAACGATTCATAGAACTTATTCCTCCTTCTACATTTATTTCTAGAAGGTCAGGAGATTTTATCTGAACAGAAAAAACATGCGTACTGTCCGCACATTTTAGATTTAGAACCTCCCATTGCTCATTCGGCTTGTAATTTCCTAAATAGGTCTTGGCCTCTCCTCCGATTACTCTTGTTCTCAAATAAAAACTGCTGTCTGCATACAAAGCCAATGAATAAATGGTTCCCGTATTCTGATTCCACAACGTATCATCAAAATCTCCAATTAATTCAGCACTTCTAGAAGGAGCGGAAACTTTCTTTTCTTCACATGCCGATAAAGCCAAAACAACGAATCCGGCAATAAGCAACGCTTTCATTTTTCTCATGCCTCAAATGTAGACATTGTTCATATTTACAACAAGGCTTCTCCAATCAAAAGTTCTGAATTTCTTACTTTTGTATCTATGGAAGATGCGCAAATAGATGTTTTTAATTTCGATCCCATTCGTCCGTATAACGACGAAGAATTAAAAGCTGCTGTTGAACGCATTTTGGAAGTCCCTGAATTTTACAAAATGTTGAAGTGGGTGTTTCCTGGATTAAGCCGCTCGGCCATTCAGAAAATGCTTCGTCAGGTTACTACCGTTGATGAATTTCAATCTGAGATATCTGGTCCGGCTTTCAAGATGGCCATTCAAACCACAACAAGCGGTTTGTCTTTCACCAACTTCGAGTCGTTAGACAAAACCAAGCCTTATCTTTTCTTAAGCAATCACCGCGACATTATTCTCGACAGTGCTATTCTCAATGTGAGTTTGCTTGAACAAGGCCACAAGACTACGCAGATCGCTATTGGCGACAATCTACTACGTCAGAAAGTGGTTGAAGACATTGTTCGTTCCAACAAGAACTTTATTGTCAATCGAAATGTAAACGCGAAGGAAATGTTCTATTACAGCCTTCGTCTTTCCAATTACATTCGTCATACCTTAACTACCGATCACACGTCAATCTGGATAGCCCAACGCGAAGGAAGAAGCAAAGACGGCGACGACAGAACAGCGACTGGTTTGTTGAAGATGTTCGCTATGAGTGCTGAGAACATTGAAGATGGATTGCAGGCGTTAAGCATGATTCCTATGGCTGTGAGCTATGAATACGATCCCTGTGATATGATGAAGACGAATGAGCTCATGCATTTGAAAGTACTTGGTTCATATGAGAAAAAATCTGGAGAAGATTTCCTTTCCATGTTGAAAGGAATCACCGGACACAAGGGTCGTGTAAATATTGCAATGGGAAATTCAATGAATGAGCACATGGAACACATGCGTTCGATTCAAAATAAGAATGAAAAGTATCGTTATTTAACGCATGCCATTGACAATGAAATGCACCGTATTTTTCATTTATGGCCAACGAATTACATTGCGTATGATTTGTTGAATGGTACAAAGGAGTACAAAGACCATTATACCCATATTCAGAAAATAGCCTTCAGCAATTACATTCGAGGTAATACGTTCAAATTAAGCCTACATAGAAAGCATACGCCTCTTCCGAAAGAAAACTTCACACAGACTGCGCGAGAAATTATGCTTCAGATGTATGCGAATCCGGTGATAAATTTTCGTCATTTGTCGGCTTAATTTCAAAGCGCTCGTTCCGTTTTCCTCTGAATAAATCTATTCCACGAAGCTCGCACTCCAATTTCCCATTCATCAATTTCACTTTACGCTTCTGACGTAGCCCAATGGCGTGAAGAGCTTGTAAATCGGAAGAGATGATCCAAGCAGTTGAACCTGAATAACGGTGTTTGAAAACGGAACCTATTTCAGAATAGATTTTTTCCAACTCTTCAATCTCCATGCGTTCTCCGTAGGGCGGATTCAACACCACTAACCCCGGAACTTCCGGAACACTGTCTTCACTAAAGAAATCTGATTTCTCAAATCGAATGGCATCATTGAACGGAAGGTTCTTTCCGTTTTTACGTGCAACATTCAATTGATCGTAATCAATATCGGAAGCCACTATGGTCAACTCTTTATTCTCGATCAATGCATTCGCATCTCCATGAACAGTCATCCAAAGCGCATCGTCGAAATTCAACCAAGTTTGAAAATTGAATTTCGGATAAGCCTTTTGAGCTGGAATATTGAGAGCTGCATAAGCCGCTTCGAAAGCAATTGTTCCTGAACCACAAAAGGGATTGTACAAAGGCGTCTCTCCTTTCCAACCGGTAATGGCTATAATACCAGCAGCCAATACTTCATTCATGGGTGCCTCTCCGCCATTCACGCGATAACCGCGTTGGTTGAGTGAACGACCAGAACTGTCCAATGAAATCTGAACTTTTTCTTGGTCGATGAGCAAGTGAATTTGCACATCAGGACTTTCCGGATTCACATCTGGACGAGAACCGTAGACCTTTTTCAAGCGGTCTGCAATTGCATCTTTCACGCGAAGTGAAGGAAAATGCGAGTGCGTGAACATGGAAGAAGATATTTGCGGATCAATGGCAAACGTGGTGTCTGCATGCAAATACTCTTCCCATGGCATTTCATATGCCTTGTTGTATAAATCGTCGGCCTTACGAATCTGAAACGAATGCAACGGACAAAGCACGCGCAACGCCAAGCGCGCACGGTAGTTTATTTTGTACAATGTTTCAAGGTCGCAATTCGCGCGAACCACTCTTCTTCCCTCTTCAACATCCTGTGCGCCTAAGTCAATCATTTCTTTCGCCAACAAGGGCTCGAGACTTTGCATGGTCTTCACTACGATTGGAAATATTTTCTCCATTTTATCCTCCTGCTTTTTTAGCTGCATAACCCATGTCCTGCAACAGTTTAATAATCTTTTCTCTGTGGTCGCCCTGAATAATGATCTCGCCATCTTTCGCGCTTCCACCGGTTCCACATTTGTTCTTCAGCACTTTCGCTAATTGTTCTAAGTCTTCTTCGTTACCAATGAAGTCTTTAATAACCGAGGCAGTTTTTCCACCACGATGATTTTTTTCCAACCAAACTTTTAATTTCTGTTCGTTGGGTGGAAGCGTCTCTGCCGCTTCGTTTTCATTTTCTATGTTGAAGTTAGGATTCGTACTGAATACAAATCCGCCCTCACTCTTGATGTTCTTCTTGCTCATGTGCAATTGGAATAATTGATTTCTTTTTCAATTCTTCGTATTCCGCTTGAATACGCTGAAAGGCTACAATGTCATAAAGTATATGCGCTACAATGGCTGCGAACAATCCTACGTGCGCGCCTAAAATTCCCAACAGTGTTCCCACCGCAAATAAGATGAGTCCGAATATGACTTTCGGCCAAGAACTGTAACTCAAGTATCCATGAAGTGCAATAAACATAAACGACGTAGTTAAAATTCCTAACCACGGTTGTATCATTCCGCGAAAAACAATCTCTTCTCCAACTCCGGCGCAGAAACTCAAGAATAAAATTTCTTGTAAACTGAAATTGAAAATTCCCAATCGTAACGTATAATCGAAATTCACATCGTCGAGGTATTTCCATTTCCCCATGAGCCATGTCATTCCGCTTAATACAAATCCGCCTGAAACACCTAATCCCAGTTGCAACCAAACATTCATTTTTCCAATAATAACGGGGATCATAAATTCCGTTGCGTTGAAATAATACAGAATGGAAACAATCACCAAAGGAACGAGCAGCGTAAGTAATCCCATGCGCATAAACAATTCCCGACTCGGCTTCATAAATGCAAAGGTAAGCTTTGTAACTTCGCTCAATGGATTTTATCTCATCTACTTTATTAGACTATTGCGAAAAACACTCAGACGATGAATCTGAATTGTTGAAGGCGCTATCCGCTGAAACCTGGCAGAAGGTGATTAATCCGCGTATGTTAAGTGGACATCTTCAAGGACGGTTTTTAAGTTTGCTTTCGCAATTGATTCAACCCAAACGCATTTTGGAAATAGGAACTTTCACAGGTTACAGCGCATTGTGCTTAGCCGAAGGACTTCAAGAAGATGGCGAATTAATTACCATTGATGAAAACGATGAGTTGAGCTGGTTGCACGAGAAGTATTTCCTTCAACATAAAAATGGATCGCAAATAAAACCTATTTATAAAGCTGCGTTGAACGCATTTGAAGATTTGGAAGGAACATTCGATTTGATCTTTATTGATGCCGACAAGCGGAATTACCTTCATTATTGGAATTGGACAATGGAGCACGCTCATGCCGGAACGGTTATTCTTATAGACAATGTCCTTTGGAGTGGGAAAGTTCTAGAACCCGCTGTAGAAAAAGATTTCGATACACAAGTTCTTCAAGAATTGAATGATTTAGTGGCGAAAGATTTGCGCTGCGAGAAGGTACTTTTGCCGCTTCGCGACGGATTAATGATGGTTCGGGTGAAGAAGTAGACTACCTTTGCGCCCGCAACAAGTTCCGTTGGCAGTTCAACTTAGAAATACGATTGGGAATTTGGCGACCACGTATTTTATGTCATTTGAAAAATTAAACTTAATTGAGCCTATTCTTAGCGCTCTAAAAAAAGAAGGTTACACCACTCCCACTCCTATTCAAGAACAAGCCATTCCAATTTTGTTGGAAGGAAATGATCTATTAGGTTGTGCCCAAACAGGAACAGGAAAAACTGCGGCCTTCGCCATTCCAATTCTACAATTACTTACTCAGAATACCGGTCACACCGGAAGCAAGCGCGCTATTCGTTCATTAATTGTTACTCCAACGCGTGAGTTGGCTATTCAAATTGGTGAGAGCTTCGCGAGCTACGGCAGAAACTTGAATCTTCGTCACACCGTTATTTTCGGTGGCGTGAATCAGTTCTCTCAAGTGAACGCGTTGAAAGCTGGAGTAGATATTCTTATTTGTACGCCAGGACGATTGTTAGACTTGGTGCAACAACGTCATGTGAATCTAGGACAAATTCAAATGTTTGTTTTGGATGAAGCAGATCGTATGTTGGACATGGGATTCGTGAACGATGTAAAGCGCATTATTAAATTAATTCCTGAAAAAAGACAGTCTTTGTTCTTTTCGGCAACCATGCCGAAGACGATTCAAGAATTGGCGAATTCAATTTTAACGACTCCGAAAAAAGTTGAAGTGACTCCCGTTTCTTCGACCGTTGAAAAAATTGAGCAAGGTATTTACTTTGTAGATCAAGCGAACAAGAACGATTTGTTGATTCATGTCCTTCAAGATAAATCAATCAGATCTGCTTTGGTTTTCACACGTACCAAGCATGGCGCTGATAAAGTAGTTAAGCTTTTACAAAAGTTTAGCATTAAGGCGGAAGCTATTCACGGAAACAAATCTCAGAATCACCGTCAGCGTGCGCTAAGCAATTTCAAAGGTGGAATCACTCGCGTGCTTGTGGCAACTGACATTGCTGCACGTGGTATTGACATTGATGAGTTGGCTTTCGTGGTAAACTTCGAAATTCCAAATATCCCTGAAACATACGTTCACCGTATTGGAAGAACGGGCCGCGCGGGTGCATCTGGTAGAGCTGTTTCATTCTGCGATATTGAAGAGCGCGAATACTTGCGCGACATTCAAAAATTGATTGGATTGGAAATTCCGGTTGTGAACGAGCATCCATATCCAGCATTGAACAAACCTGCTCCAGGTGTTGCGCAAAAGCCACAAGGAAAGAAACCTTTCTCAAGATCTGGTGGCGGAAAGACTCACCGTGGAAGTGGTCCAAGTGGTGGAAGTGGAAATGGTGGCGGAGGAAACAGACCGAAGACCGGCAGTGGTGGTGGATTTAAGCCACGCTTTTCTGGAAATCCCGATTCAAAAAGAAGACCGTCTTAAACGCGGACCATCCAAACGTATTCGCGCATTTGTTTCCACCAGCTGAATTTCACTACCTCTTCAGGCGTGCATTTAAGTTGGTTGGAAAAGTTCGTGAGGAGTTCTTGGTAATTTATTTTTTCTTCTTGAAATAAATTCAACTTCGATTCATTTTCAATTAGGAAATCTGCAACGGCTGTTGGAAGATCTAGTTTTTGATATCCAGACTTATGCATGAAGAGGACCTCTTTGTTTGGGCCGTTTTTCTTCAATTCCTTTAAAGATGTTTGATGAAGAAAGAGCACCATGCCTTTCAGCTCTACTTCATCATCGGGCATTTTCTTGACAGACTTTTCAATGAGTGAGCGGTGAACCAACGGATTCGGTATCGGAAATTTGAAGAATTTCTTCAACGGGAATTCGAAGCCTATGCCGTGCATGTAATTGTACAACGCCTTTTTCAATCCGTCTGAATATTGTTCGTGATTCGCACCTTTCGGATCTTCATGGAACAAGTCGTTGTTCGCGAAACCTTCGAAAACAGGACCTGTGCGCACCACTCCGAATTTCTCAGGGTCCTTCCCTACAGGGCTATGCACGGTCATCGCGAACTGATGCCAATGTCCGGAATGTAGCAATTGGTTTTCGAATAATTGTCGAACCACTTCGAGCGAATCAATGGTTTCTTGTTCGGTTTGCGTAGGGAAACCGAACATTAAGTAGGCATGGACTAAAATTCCAGCGTCTCGGAAACCTTTACAAACCTTGGCTACTTGATCTATGGAAATTCCTTTGTCGATCAACTCTAAAATTCTTGGACTCGCAACTTCTAATCCGCCTGTTACGGCTATGCATCCGGAGGCTGCTAGAATTTTACAGAGATCGGGAGAGAATGTTTTTTCAAAACGAATGTTGGTCCACCAAGAGACTTGCAAGCCTCTGCGAAGAATCTCAATGGCTAAATCGCGTAATGCTGCCGGAGGCGCGGCTTCATCTACAAAGTGAAATCCGGTTTCACCTGTCTCTGCAATGAGCGCTTCCATCTGATCTACTAAATGCGTTGCGCTGGCCTGGTCGTATCTTCCAATGTAATCGAGGGTTATGTCGCAGAAGCTGCACTTCTTCCAATAGCATCCGTGAGCCACTGTCATCTTGTTCCAACGACCGTCGTTCCACAAGCGATGCATGGGGTTAGGCATATCAATGACCGAAAGGTATTCGTTGAAACGAAGACCAGTATAACTCGGCGCTGGTTTCTGTGCATGAAGGAAATCTCCTCCAACTTTATTGTCTATGAATTCTACTTCGTTGTTTGAATTTCTTCGGAACGTTCTTTTCAGTTCAGGATGAACTTCTGCATCTTCAAAATGCTTCAACAGCGCTAGGAATGGCCCTTCCCCATCGTCGAGCGTAATGTAATCTACGAAGTCGAAAACGCGCGGATCTGAAAGTTCGCGCAATTCTGTGTTCGGATATCCGCCTCCCATGGCAATTTTCACTTCAGGGTAATTCGCTTTAATCCATTGTCCAGCTTTGAAAGCACCATATAAATTTCCACCAAAAGGAACGGTAAATCCGACCATCGAAGGAATCTCTTCCTGAAAATATTCCTTCACCCTTTCCACCAAAATATCATCGAGATAATTGTTGGGCTTATTCAATTCTTCAAGAATTGGACTGAAGGAAACAGCTGTTCTTGAAATGCGTTCAGCGTACTTCGAAAAACCGAAATGCGGACCCACGGTTGCTTGAATAAGATCTGAGATGTCTTCCAAGTACATCGTGCATTTGTATCGTGCCTTGTCTTGCACACCAATGTTTCCAAAGAACCATTCGAGGTCTTTGATTTGCTGAAAGCGAGAGCCTTCGGGCAAATACGCACCTGACGCAATGCGGTATCCGAGTGTGTAATTTTTATTTTGAAGGAAGGAAATCACGGCATCTACGGTATTCTCGTAGGCTTTGCGGTTCTTCACCAACGCATCAAGTTGGTGAGTTAAATTGAAGTTGGAAGCTTCTATGGCATTGAACAATAGTTCGAATCCCTTTTTGGAGAACACTTCCAACACCATGTCCAAGCCCAAGTCCTTTTGTCGGGAGTCTATACCCTGTTGCTTTAAAAATCCGGTTAGATAAGCAGTTGCTGGATAC
>Ga0304730_1000045_pt1 | contig 146214 bp, 119 predicted proteins | sample M_130628_MF_Meta_FD_190474 | JGI IMG/M metagenome (GOLD analysis project Ga0304730, IMG submission 190474) | Freshwater microbial communities from Lake Montjoie, Canada to study carbon cycling - M_130628_MF_MetaG (v2) (version 2) | ecosystem: Environmental > Aquatic > Freshwater > Lake... | reverse complement strand
CACCTCTTCCCATTCCGAACAGAGAAGTTAAGCTCACTTGCGCAGATGGTACTACAGTAACATGTGGGAGAGTATGTCGTCGCCGATCTTCAAAAAGCCCCCCGAGAAATCAGGGGGCTTTTTCGTGCATAATACTTTTTGGAATTCCCAAAGAAGTAATGAACAAAGTCCTCTAACGAAGGCAACTTTCATAGCACTATACTTATCTTTATGTTATGAAAATGTTAAGCGTAATTACATTCACACTCATCGCGAATGTTTCACTGGCTCAGTGGAATTCAAACACACAAATAAATACACCGGTTTCAACGGCCACAAATTGGCAAATAGATCTTCGTATGGTTGAAGATGGTAATAAGGGCACCTTCATAGTTTGGAAAGATTACAGAAATGGAACTCCAGATATTTTCGCCCAACATATAGATTCAATGGGTGTTGCGCTATGGAATGCAGATGGAGCTCCTGTATGCACGCAATCAGCAGATCAAAGCACTCCCAGTATTCTTCCAGATGGGGAGGGAGGAATAATCGTTTCATGGAGCGATTGGAGGAGTGGAATAGAACGCGACATTTACGCCCAAAGACTAAATCAATTCGGACAGCCGCTTTGGTTAATGGATGGTGTTCCTGTGGTAAACAAAGTCAATCGAGAGCACAACGAGCGTATGGTCTCAGATGGACAAGGCGGAGCTATCGTAGTTTTTGAGCAGAAAAACTCGTCAACTTACTTATGGGAAATTTGGGCGCAACGAATTAATTCCTCTGGAAATGCTGTTTGGACCATGGGAGGCGTACCTGTTTCAGGGTTCCTTTCGGAACATTTAAATGAACGAATTCAATCAGATGGCCAGGGCGGTGTGTATGTTACGTTTCAGGATTTTAGAAACGGCCTCGATTTCGACGTATATGTGCAACATTTAGATGGAAATGGGAATAGACTATGGAGTACAGGAGTTCTTGCGTGCAATGCCGCTGGAACGCAAACAAATCCGAAAATCGATCCCGATTATCTTACAGGAGGAGTAATTGTAGCATGGACCGATAAGCGAAACGGAATCGATTATGATATTTATGCTCAACGAATAGATGCCAATGGAAATTTAATTTGGGGCACTGAAGGAAAAGCGGTATGCGTTCAATCAGGAAACCAAAGCGCCATCGAGGTATATTCCAATGCAAGTGTCGAAGGAATAGTATTCGCATGGAAAGACAATCGCGGTATCACCGGCTATGATATTTATTCGGATAGATTAGACATGAACGGGAATTCGATTTGGCAAAATAACGGAATGGTTATTTGCAATGATCTTGGAGATCAGTTGAATCCAAATATAACGGGAGATGGTTACGGAGGAGTGGTTGTTGTTTGGCAAGATGCCTCACTTGGAGGTTTTGACATTAAGGCGCAACGAGTTTATAAAGAGGGGCTTATCTCATATCAAGTGAATGGTGTGATGTTATCGGATGCTGTGAATATTCAAACCAGTCCAAAGAATGTTTCGGATGATTTCGGTAGTGGGATTTTTGCTTGGGAAGACTCTCGTTCTGGTTCTCCAGATATCTATTGCGCCAAATTGAATTGGGGAGGCCCTTATATTGGAATAGAGAATTCAATTATTCCTGAGTGGAGTGTTTACCCTAATCCAGGAAAAGATATCATTCAAATATCTTCAGCTTCAAATATCAATTCAATCAAACTTTTTGATTCACAGGGGGCCGAGGTGAAGGTGTTTAATAATCTGTCAAATTGCAATAAAATAGCGCTGAATATTTCTGATTTATCCTCGGGAATCTATTTTCTTCAAAATAACATGAACGGAAGTATTTCAATTCAAAAAATTATAAAAGAATAGAATGCGTAATCTAATTTGCTTTTTATTCTCAATACATTTATGCGCTGCTGCATTTGCCCAGTTCACGAACGATGTTTATTTAAATACTCCCATTTGTGTTGAATTTGGAAAACAAAACGATGCGCGAATTTTAGGAGATGGTCATGGCGGTGCTTTTATCGCTTGGAAAGACGCTCGAAACGGAACAGCCAATCCGGATATTTACATGCAACATATAGATTCATTGGGGTATTCACTTTGGGCGAGTTCTGGAATTCCTATTTGCAATGATCTCTCAGATCAGAGCACGCCTAATTTATGTTCCGACATGCAGGGCGGAGTAATAATCACGTGGTCTGATTTGAGAAGTGGTTTGGAACGCGATGTTTTTGCACAGAGGGTTACTTCAACCGGCGATATTTTATGGGTGACTAACGGTGTGCCTGTGGCAGATAAAGTTATGCGAGAGCATAATGAAAAGGTATGCAGCGACGGTATCGGTGGGGCGTATGTGGTTTGGGAACAATTTGATGATTCAATCGGGTATTGGAACATTGCGACTCAGCATATCGACTCAAATGGAAATAGACTTTGGGATTTGAGTGGGATTCTTGTCTCGAATCTAATTGCGACTCGATTAAATCCGAAAATTCAAAAAGGGAAATTCGGGGGTATGTATTTAACATGGCAAGACTTTCGAAATGGATTAGATTATGACATTTACGCCCAACGATATGCGAGCAATGGAACACCTCTTTGGAATGCCGAAGGCCTTGTAGTGGCTGAGAACACGGGGTCTCAGATTAACCCGAAAATAGATTCTGACAGTATTTCTGGTGGAATTTATATAGCTTGGGCCGACAAGCGAAACGGGATTGATTATGATATTTATGCTCAGCGCATAGATTCAACCGGAAATTATTTCTGGCAAGCAGGAGGAATACCAGTCGGGTATGAAGTTGGAAATCAAAGCGCAGTAGATATCCTCAGCACTTCTAGCTCTAATGGGGTTATTGTGACTTGGAGAGATGGTAGAAACGGACATGATGACATTTACAGTGATAAAATTTCCCCGGAGGGAATAAGCTCTTGGCAAACGAATGGACTTCTACTCTCCGCCTCGAATTTCAATAAATTGAATCCAAATATTTGTTCCGATGGAAATGGAGGGGCTATAGTGGCTTGGCAAGATTCGACAATGAATGATTGGGACGTTTATTCTCAAAAGATTAATGCCAATGGGCAAATTCAATGGACACCGGGTGGAGCTGTGGTCTCAAGTGCCATCGAAATTCAAAGTCATCCGAAGAATATTCCCGATGGACACGGTGGAAGTATTTATGTTTGGCAGGATAAACGTGCGAATCAATATGATATTTATTGCCATCATTTGAATTCGGAGGGTTCGGGAATAAACACCACTTCTTTGGGGCCATTGAAATTGTCTTTATATCCGATTCCAACCGAGAATTATATTCAAATCAATTCTTCATTCAGAATTAATGAAATTCGACTCTACAGCATCTTGGGCAATTTACTTTATTCACAAAGAGGAGATTTTGGATTAAATGCAGAAGTTTCCCTTTTGAAATTCCCGACTGGTACTTATATTCTCGAGCTAAAGTCAATGAATACCGCAATTCGCAGAAATGTTGTGAAATACTGAAATGTTTCAGCGCGTTTTTTAAAAATGTTTTTCGATATTCGTAAAAATAATAAACACACAAAATGAAAAAAATCATCTTAGCTCTTGCGATTGCTTGCACAGCTTCAATTGCTTCTGCACAGTACAAAGTTGTTACCGTTGTTGAGTCCATTCTTCCGGGTGGTCTTGGAAGATCTCGCATGATTGAAGCGACAACAGAATTGGATTATAACGCATACACTACGGCTCGTGTAGATGGAAAAGATTCTAAACAAGGAGATGTAGATCGCGGTGATATTAAAATTGATGGAATGCGTGAAACCAAAATGTTGAACTTCTTCAGCATGGTAGGAATCAACTTTCAAAACATTGCTTCTAACGATGCTCTTATTATGTCTAAGTTGAACGAAATGGATGCTCAAGGATATGAATTGGCTTTCGTTGCTTCTGGAGTTGAAAGCGATGCTGGAAAGGACGACGGACAAGGTCTTTTCATTACACGTCTTTATTTCAGAAAGAAATAATTCAATACAATTGAATGAAAAGTGGGATCATTGATCCCACTTTTTTTTGCTTTAATTTGTTCTATGGAAAAAAAGCTTATTGCAGGAACCATGCGCTGGGGTAGTTGGGGAGCGCAAATGTCTACTCAACAATATGCAGAGGCAATTTCCAAATGGTTGGAATGCGGGGTGAATGATTTTGATTTAGCTAATTTATACGGCGATTATTCCTGCGAAAAGGAATTTGGGACGGCTTTGAAACATCTAGAAATACCAAGGTCTTCAATAAAACTAATTTCGAAAATGGGTATTGAAAACCCTTCTGAAGAGAGAGGTAATTCGGTGAAACATTACAACTATTCAAAAGAGCACATCACTTCTTGTGTTGAACGTTCATTGCGTGATCTTCAAACCGATTATTTGGATGTTCTTTTGCTACATAGGCCATCTCCTTTATTAGAAGTAAATGAAGTAGCTGAGGCAGTTGCAGCCCTTGTTTCATCAGGGAAAGTACAATCGTTTGGAGTGTCGAATTTCCTGCCGAGCCAGGTTGAGTGGCTTAGCAAACAAGTGAAAATTGAACACAATCAAATTTCATTTTCGTTATCAGATTTTCAGGCTATGGAAAATGGAAATTTGGAATCATTCGCCTCACAGAATCTTTCAGTGGCTGCATATTCTCCCATTATTCATCTCGAGAATACTTCTGCGGAATTGAAATTTCAACTAACGAGTCTCTCTGAAAAATACAATTGCACAGAAGCGATTCTTGCAGTGGCTTGGGTGTTGCAACATCCGCTTATTTCATCCGTGGTTGTGGGAACGTCTAAATTGGAGCGGATTCAAGAAATTTCCAAAGCATTAGATGTTCGACTGTCGATACAAGATTACTTTTTTCTTTGGGAAGCAGCGAGAGGAATTAAAGTTCCTTAGTGATTCATGGTTTGGCTCGAGAGCTCAAGCGTCTGCGCAATAATTTCTGAAGAGATTCGAGTCTCTTTTAAATGAGTTTCAGAAAACAACAACAAGAGTTCCGTAGGCATGTTTCCAACGAGCTCATCTTTCGCCATTGGACAACCACCGAAACCTCCGAAAGCACCGTCGAATCTGCGACAACCATTTTCGAAGGCCGATTGAATTTTAATCATAGCGTTATCATATCGCGAGTGCAGATGTGCGCCTACCATGCAGTTTGAAAGAGATTGAGAGGCTTTGAATAATTGTTGAATACTCTCCGGTGTTGCACTTCCAATGGTATCAGACATCATGATTTCAGAGATGCCAAACTCATTTGCTAATCGCTGAGAAAGCGCTGTAGCAATTTCTTCATTCCAAATTTCATTGTACGGGTTTCCGAAAGCCATGCTTAAATACACAACAAGCTTTTTGTTTTTCGCTTCTGTTTTCTTTTGAATAGACTCCAAAATAATAAGACTCTCTTCAATACTCTTTCCGGTGTTTCGAAGTTGAAAGGTGTTGTTGATTGAAAACGGATAACCAATGAATTCAATCCTTTCGTGGCTTAACGCTTCATCGGCACCGCGCTCATTGGCTAAAATGGCCAAAAGTTTTGTTTCTGAATCATTGAGTTTTTCCAACACGTCGCGCGTGTCTTTGAGCTGAGGAATTGCTTTTTCACTCACAAAGGATCCAAAATCTAAACGATCAAAGCCTAGACTTAATAAGTGGTTCAAATATTGAATTTTTTTTTCTGTAGGAATGAATGTGGCAATGCCTTGCATGGCGTCGCGCGGACACTCTGTTAAATACAATTCGCGATTCATTTCGCAAAGGTATTCTTATTTTAGAATGAATGGTTCGCTTTGTAAGTTCTGAAGAGGAATGTTACTCTCTTTGAGATAAGAATGAAACAGCTCTTGTTTCTTGCGAGACACGCCTTTTCCCAATAATATTTTTTCATGTTGAAATTCATTCGTTAATGTGGAATCAGCTTTTTTCATTTTAAGCTCTTCGTTGAGTAAGAGTATGGGGGATTTTTTTCGAGAACGAAAAGTTGCAAATGAAACGCTACTTACCTCTTCATACCACGAAAAGAATGAAGGAAAGGATACGAGTGTGACATGCTGTTGGGCGCGGTTTTGCGAGCATTTCCAAACGTTGAGCTTGTGAATGTATTTTGAAGCGATAGTGTCGTTGTCGCAAGCAAGGAATAATTCTTTTTCATTTCCGATGAGTAAAATGTTTGACTGGTAATAAGTAAATAAATAGCCTGTTTGTTTTGGAATTTGATAGCTGAAAGAAATGAATAGAAGCAAAGTCAATCCTGAGAATTGGAGTGCCCTTTTCCATTTGAAAAACAGAAATAAGGCAATAAAAAGAATTAGGCAATAGGATAGAATCAACTGTTCTTGGTTGAAGTTAATTTCAGAGAGTTGCGCTTTGGGCAAGAAATGAATGAGGTGAATAAATTCATTCATTGAACGTGTTGTTAAATCAAGAACAACCGTGATAGAAGTTCCTAAATATGGAATTCCAGAGAAAAGTAAAAAAGCAATTCCGACATAAAGAATAAGGGTAGACCAGGGCACTAGAATGAGATTTGCAAAGACGAAATATGTAGGAAAGGAATGGAAAATAAAAAGCGTTAGAGGAAGTGTAGTTAGTGTCGCGGAAAGCGTTATGCTTGTTGAAGAAATAAGGTAGTAGCCAATTTTATTTTCGGTGTAAAAAAGTCGCATGATCATAGGGTGAATAACAACAATTCCAAGCACTGCAGAAATAGAAAGAAGAAATCCGAGGTTGAATATTAAATACGGTTGGAAGTAAAGAATGAGTAGGGTAGATCCAGCAATTGTATTTCCTGTATTTCTAGAAAGAAGAAAGCAATCTGAAATTACAAAAAAGGAAAACATACAACACGCACGCACCACACTAGCAGAGAATCCGGTGATTGCACCGTATCCCCAAAGCAAAGACATGGCTAAAAAGAAAGTTAACCATTTGCGTTTTTTCCGAAGAAATAATTTCAAGATGAATAAGATAAGTTCATAGATAAGCGCCACATGCATTCCTGAAACAGCGAGTATATGCACCACCCCAGCAACTGAATAGTCTGCAGTTATTTCCTTCGAGAGTAAACTTGTTTCGCCTAATAAAAGCGCCGAAAGAATTGCCGCGGCCGACGAATCTGGAATGGCCGATGTGATTTTTTTCTGTAAGTCGCGTTGGATTTTTTGAGGAAGAAAGCGAATGGAATGTTCATCGCCAGTAGTTGTTTTTATTTGATGCGTAACGATGAGTTGATGTGTTATTCCGTTCGAGAGCATTTGTTTTTTTTGATTGAACAACCAAGGGAGTTTTGGGGGCTCAATCTCTTTGAATTCTCCCATTAATGTAAGTTCGTTGCCCGGAAGAAGAGTGTCACATTTTTCTAATTGAACAAGGAATCGGTTCTCTTCTGTTACTCCAATGTATTGATTGTTTCGGAGTTTTTTTTCAATTTGAAAGTCTATTTGTATTTGCTCCTGCGGGAGAAGATAACTGTTGTTTATAAAACTTGAAGTAGTATTTATTCCTAACAAGAATGAAGCGCTTATTATGATTAAAGTCTGAAGGAAAAGAAATCTTTTTTTCAGGATAAGCAAAAATTCAGTTGCTAAAAGAGCAAATGTTAAATAGTGAGGAATTGATGGAGAAAGTGAAAACTCAAATTCGAGAAGAATTCCTGTGATAAAGAAAATGCAGATGACCACCAAGGGTGCTCGACGAAGAAAAGTAAGCATGAGATTCCGATTTTATTCGGAAAATAGCTTGGAATCTAATTGCTGAAAATTATGTTTATGCTTCAAAAAGAAGGAAACCAAGATGCTGCCTCGATATTGGCCGCATAAGTTGGGTGTTTTCCAATATGATTTTTCTTGATTTCGAAGCTTAATGTAGTATCTGAATTTTGAGTAGAAATGAAAATGAGCTTTTAATACAGCTTTGAAATAAGCGAAATTTCCTTCCGATAAAAAGCGAATGCCAGCTATTCCATCGAGAACCATTCGTTTTAATATGAATGGAATTAATGCGGATGAGCGGTGGTTCTTCAACAATAAAAACAGATTGTTTCGAAAATTAAGATACGTTTTGAAGGCGCTTTGACGGTCCAATGTGCCACCACCGATATGGTAAATTTTCGCTTCGCCGCAGACTCCTATTTTAAAACCGCGATTTTTTAATCTCCAGCACAAATCAATTTCTTCCATGTGCGCGAAAAAGGTTCCGTCGAATCCGTTGACTTCTTTCCATGCAGATGATTTAATTGTTAGTGCTGCGCCACTGGCCCAGAACACTTCTCTGTTCGAATTGTATTGACCAACATTTTTTTCGAAGGCGTAGAAAATTCTTCCTGCGCAAAATGCAAATCCGTCTTTATCTAGGTAACCTCCTGCAGCACCCGCATACTCGAAACAATCCTGTTCTGCGTGGCTTAAAATAAGTGGTGCGCAAGCAACTAGATTCGCGTCGGATTCGAGGTATTTAATTTGAGGTGCAAGCCAATTTCCGGGCACTTCTACATCGCTATTCAATAAAACGAAATATTCGTAGTCTAGATTTTTCAAACCTAGATTATAGCCTTCAGCGAAACCATAATTTTTGTCAAGTAGAATGCTCTTAACCTCAGGATAATTTTCGTTCAGCAATTGAATAGAATCGTCTGTTGAGCAATTGTCAATGACAATGACATCTGCTTCAGGCGAGTGGTCAATGACAGAAGGTAAAAACTGTTTGAGGTATTTTGCACCGTTCCAATTGAGAATAACAACGGCAATGTTTTTATCGCGAGTCATTTCATTAATGCGGATTGTACCAAAGATCTTCTAATTCATCGCCACTGTAAGGGTCGCGGTTTTGATTGTTTCCAATTCTGCCTGTAGATGCGGGGTCGCTCATTTGTCGTGAACGAACTAAATTCTTCCAATCGTAATTTTTTGTTTCAGTTGGAATGTCGGAATGAAGTAATTCCAAGTCGTAATTCAACGTGGTGTTGTAGAATAGAAATCTTCTGTCGCGCAGTCCAGTATTGGTCGTGTAGTAATGCCAGATTTCAAAGGGCCAATAGTTAGGATTGTTATTACGAATAATTCGAGTGCTTGGCTTGCCGTATTGCAGGTAAACACGTCCGCGATCTGTTTGCCATCCCGCTTTAATCTTGGTCCCAAATTCTTTTTGAACAGCACGCACATCTTGGTAATAGTCGTTCCATGCTTTTTCCGGATTCGCAGAATTTCTGCGATACCAGAAAGTATACATAAAACTCTGACGTGTATGAAGATCAACATTGCTCAAGATATTGTTTATGGTATTGCGTTCGACACTTTCGGCAATTGGTAAACAAGATTGAATGTGAGCGTAGAGCGAATCGCTATTGGTATAACGAGCTGCAAAGGTGTTGGATATGTCTAGGCTAGTCGGTGGTGTGTAGGCGTTCTCTAAGATTTTATTTCGAGAGAAATCTCTGAATTGAGTACAGACCACCTTTCCTTCACGATCAAGCATTTCCAATTTGACTTTGTAGTCTCCAGAGATGAGATTACTAATGTCTATGGTTTGAATGAGAGGAAGGACTTCTTCAGCTTCGGCGCGAATGATGCGCTTTGTACTCGCCACTTCATTTTGAAGGGCGTCTGTTATGCAAATGGAATATGCAAAACTAATTTTCTTTCCTAGGAGCTTCCTAGAATTATAGAGCTCAGCGTAAAGGATTAATCCATTTAATGAAGAAGGGTAGTAATTGGAAACGTAAGGAATAAGATCGTATCCCGCCTTGCTAAACGCATTTTCTTGAATGGTACTAGTGAATGCGCTAACAAAGGCAATTTCTGAAAAGAAGCAGCCCTCTGACAAGTGCGTGATTTCAATGGTTTCAGTGTGTTTAAGTGGTGCAGCCGCTGAGTCTATAGCATCTGTTATTTCAATCTCCATCTGATAGGTTCCGTCTGTTAGTGGAAATCTTTCGACAGACATGAAATCAGGCGCAGTAGGAAGTAAACTAGGAGTGCTGCTTGCGTTGAATTTAGCGAATCGAATAACTTTGTTTCCTTGAGAAAGAATAACATTGCACTTTGATTGAGCAACGTATAGCCCCTCGGAATTTTTGACAGATTTCATTGATTTCCCTTCAAAGGAAAATACAACTTCCAAATAAGGACCGGTTTCAGGACTGTAAAAGGATTGGTGATCTATGAAAACCCGCACAGCGAGTGAATTCAATGCGATCAGTAAGAAGGAAAAAAAGAGAAAGATTTGTCTCATGAATGCAAAGATGCGAATGAAAGAAAGAAAAAAACAATAAGAAATGGAATTGATTATCTTCCTATGACTCTATGTAGGTCGTCGATGGCTAAATCCCAAAGCATTCGCGCATCTTCTTCATCTCCTTCATCGCAAAAATCGGTTATAAAAAGCGCAATACCGTTTGTCATTTCATCCATTTTTATGCGCATTTCAAAGAATGTATCTGCGAATTCTTTTTCGTCCCACTGCCAGCGGATATACTGATTTTTTTTTGTTGAAAGAAGTTTTGCATTTCGTTCTTCGTCATCCCATTTGAATTGGAAAGACTCGCCTTTTTGATTTACAGTATCGGCAAACCATTCTTCAAGGCTGCTTGGATTACTTATGCAATTGTAAAGAATGTGCGCAGAGCTGTGCACGATGTATTCTATTTCGAATTGAATTTTGCTCATATAAAACTTGTATAGGTATTTTAAAGATACGAATTTCAATAGAACATTTCGCAAACAATGATTTAAGTTTTTTTACTTCTCTAGCAAATAAGATTTTTTCCAACAAGATTTTCCAGTTTTATTAAATAGATTAATATCAATGGTTCGCTCTTTTGCTGTTCCTGAAAAAGTAATGTATGCGAAGTTTTGTTCTCCAACAAAAGTTCCTTCCACACGCGTTGTGTTTATTTCTTTGCTGTTGCTGTATGGCTTGCTAGTTAATGGGGAAGATGTAATGTCGAGCACACGTATATTGTTTGCAAGAGTCAACTGAGAAAGTTCAGCAAAGTGGCGATCTCCCGTCAGAAACACAACGTTCTTAATGTTGTTTTTCGAAATGAGTTGAAGAAGGTATTCTTGCTCTTCTTTATAATTCGCATAGTTTTCAAAGTCGCTAACGGAGGAGAGTACTTGACTTCCAATGGTGACAAGCTTAAACGAGGCCTTGCTTGTTTTTAAGTCTTCAATGAGCCATTGAATTTGTTCTTTACCAAGCATCTGCGGAGTTACACCTTCTGTTCCTGGCGGAATTCTGAATGTTCTATTGTCCATTAAATAAAGATCTACATCGTTGATACTCACTTTGCCTGTGATGCAGTTGTTTTCATTTTTTGGAAATCCATAATTCGAATTTCCCCACATTTCTTTGAAAGCAGCTAAACTCTCTTTTTTATATTGAAAGGAAGAGTGACTGTCGTTGGGACCATAGTCATGATCGTCCCAAACGGCGTATTGGGGACAGGCGGAAAGTAATTTTTGAATGGAAGGAACTTCTCGTGCTTTTAAGTAGCGAGCTTCCATATTGGCTTGCGTTTCAAAATCGCCTTCACGCAAATAAATATTGTCTCCACCCCAGATCATGGCATTCGGATGAAGTGCTGAAATAATATTAAAAATAGAATCAGATTGCCCGTAGGCTTTGCCGGGTCTATCGAATTCTGTATCGTTCACATAGGTGCAGCTTCCAAATGCAATTGAAAAATTGGGAGCGTCTTTTCGCCATTGCCACAACTCTTGTGTTGTAAATTCATACACTTTCGATTGGAAACTTTTGCTTTTAAAGAAGTAAGAGTAGGTTGTGCCGGGTTGAAGTGAAGAGAGTATAATCTTATTGTTGAGATGATTCTCTTTCACAACAGAAAATGAAATCTCTCCGCCTTTCCAATTGGGATTTGAATATTGAAGCGATACAGACTCACTCTCATTCGGCCAATGCACCCATATTTCAGCACTACGCTGTCCCACATGGCCGAGCATAACAATTTCAGATTGAGCGGCACATTCGAGCGTGAAAACGCTCAGCAGGATTATGAAGATTGATTTGATAGACATTGATCTAATTTTTTGTTACTGATTTTCCAACTGTATTTTTCTTCCACATAAATTCTGTTTTTCTTTCCGTCTTCCATTTGTGCGGTTTCATTCAACAAATAAAATTGAATAGCTTTTGCGAATTCGAAACTTGAATTCGCTTCAATGATTTTGGAAACGTTTTTTTCTTTGAACGCTTCGGCCGCCAAAGTTGTGGTTATTACAGGAAGCTGGCTCGACATAGCTTCGAGGATTTTATTTTGCATGCCCGCTCCAATGAACATGGGTGCCACGAACACACGGGATTCACAATAGGCTTGACGAATGTCGTTCATCCAACCGGAAACAGTTACATTCTCGCTTGCCAAATTTTGAATGTCAGATGACGGGTTCGCGCCCGCAATAAGCAACGTAATATTGGGAAATTGCGATTGTAATTTTGGAAGTATTTCTTCAACAAGAAAAATGGCTGCAGTGATGTTTGGCGGATAATTCATATTTCCAGCAAAAACAAGATCGTGTTTTTTGTTTTGATTGGAATTTTTGAAATGAAAGGTGTCCACACCATTGGGAACAATAGAAATATTCTTGTTGGAAGGAATTGCGAGCAGATTTCGATCTTGCTCTGAAATGATAGCGTGGTGATTGAAATAATCGAAAATGCTTCGCTCGTATTTCTTCACGCGTTCATTTTCAATCTTCCAAAATATTTTCGAAATTCCTTTTTCTGTCTTCGCTCTTCGCATGGCCGCCGCGCTGAAGGCGTCCATGTAATCAATGGTTTTGTCGAATTGAAAAAGATCTTTTACGTATTCTGCTGTTCGAATAAGCTGACAGTAAATATGATTAGGGTTGAATGCTTGAATAATGGTTTCAATCTTTTTTTTGCTTTTTCTTTCCAAGAAATATTCAACTTGAAAGGGTAAGTTGTGAAAGAGAGCGAAGAATAAACGGAAGGGTATTTTCCATTTTGAAATTTGTACAACATGAAATTCAGAAACCATTTCTTGAAGCACAGAGGTGTCAATGCGCTGAGAATTTTCATTCAAGCAGATGAGGCAAATTTCGTGAGACTCTGAAAGATGTTTTATTTGGTGGAAAATGCGGAGTTTATCTCCCTTTTCCAAAGGATACGGAATGCGCGAAGTGAGCACTACGATTTTCATCTTTTTGGAAGGGATTTGATAAATTGAATAAGGGGTTGAACAATCTTTGAATTGCTGTACGACTGTTCCATGAAAAGTTGTGCGTTTCTTCCTATTCTTTCGCGTTCTGCGGGGTCTTGCAGGGCGCGCAACGCCTCAACCCATTCTTCAGGTGTTTCTGCGCGGTAGTATTCTTTTCTATCTTCCACATCTAATCCGCGAATGCCTTGCTCTGTTGAAATAACAGCGATGCCCATAGTGAAGGCCTCTAATATTTTAATTCGAATTCCAGAACCAGATTGCAAGGGAACAAGCATGATCTGAAAGTTCCTTGCGAAAGCCTGCGCACTTTCAACTTCTCCCCACGAGACAATGCCGCTAATCTTTTTTTCATGAAGACTTGGCGGCATTTTTCTTCCAGCAATATGAAATTCAAAATTTGGAAATGTTTTTAATACGGTTGGAAGTGTATTCTCTATGAACCCGTTAATAGCTTCCAAATTTGGGAGCCAATCCATTGAGCCAATGTGGTAAACCTTCAGATCATTTCCAGTCATTTGAACGGGTTCCTGAATAGACATGGCCACAGGGAGCAAGTACGAAGGCTTCTGAGATAGCGCACGTGTGAATTGCATGTCGTCGTAACTGATGCAGGCCACGCCATCGACACTTCGCCAAGCTTCTATTTCTGCTTTGTATAATTTTTTACTGAGGTAGGAAAGGTAAATTCTCTTAATGAATTTTTTCTCTCCAACAGCGAGCTTATCCCAAATTTGATGTTCAACATTGTGTGATCGAAGGATTACAGGCGTGCTAACATTTCTTCGTATGGTGGGTAAATACGGAGTAGTGAAAATACTTTCGAGAATGATACAATCGTATTTTTCTTTTTGAAGTAATCTCGTTAGACGAATGTCTACATCGACTGAAAAAAATCGACTCAAATTATAAGGGTCCCGAGTCATGAAATTACAATACACATCCACTAAATTCATTTTAGTATCAACGTATACTCCCTCAATGTCTGTTTTTCTTAAATATTCTTCAGGCATTAATTCAGGAAGAAAATCATGCTTGTCAGTGAATAGTGTTAACACTTTAACGCTATGCCCCGCTTGAAGCAATCCAGTGGTAAGCGCATGAAAAGCAATGCAACCTCCGTCTGTTAGCGGCAGCGGCGGCTTTTGACAAATCTGAAGAAATTTCATGCGTTTTCAGATTTGTTTTTATTTCCTTTTTTCTTGAAAATATTCCATTGCCACTTTCCTTCCATGCGCGCTCTGTACGTTATGAAAATCCCCATAGGAAGGGTAACAAAGGTCGCTAACCACATACCAATTTCAGGTTCAAGAATATTGCTTTTGGTCATCTTTTCGCCAGCAATGGTAAGCATTTCAAAGAGGATGAAAATTCCTAATGCAAGAATGGTTGGCCAGCCAATTCCTCCTTTGCGAATAATTGCGCCGAGGGGTGCTCCTATAAAAAAGAGAATGATGCAAGAGAAGGCGAGGGTAAATTTCCTATGCCATTCGATTTTGTGTCGGTTAATGAATTTGCTTCGATTCAGCAATTCTTCGTTCATGCCTTCGAGCGTTTTGGCTTGCTTGGCATTATTGTCTATTGCTACGTTTTTCGGGTTGGTTAATGCAGGTGCGCTCGCATCTAAACTTTTATTTTGATTATTGGCTTGAAAATTTTGAATGGCCTTGTCAAGACTGTCTTTTTGAAGTTCAAGACTATCAATGGCATTGTCAAGTTGAGCAATGGTCATCATTTCAAACGAATTTCGAAAAACCTCTTCATCATTTTTTTGAAAAATGAGTGAGCTAAGATCTAGTCTAAGCACCATGCTTTCAAAATTACCAGAAACAAGGGGCATGTGCTTTTCCTTTTTATTCGATTGCATGGAAGCTTTCTTAGGTCTGCTGCTTTCTTCTTTCTCTTCGTAAGTAACACCGTTCTTCAAGGTGAGAATAAGAAATCGTTTGTCTTCCGTTTCGCTCATGTCGCCTTCCTTAGCGCGAATGACCGTTCGGTTTCCTAAATTCTGATTTCTATGATCGTAAATTAAAACATCTTTTAGTATCCCAGTTTCGATGTTCTTGTCCAGAACTCGAATGCTAATGCCCTCAATGCCATTGTAGAAAACGCCGCTCTCTAAGTTCAGTGTTGGTCTTTGTTGAACAATACTGAACAACAATGTTCTGAATTTCAAATTGGCAATGGGCCAAACGTTATTTGCGAATACGAAGGAGAAAACGGACATCGCAACCATGAATACGACGAGCGGTCTTAAAATTCGACTCAAGGACATTCCCGCACTTTTCATGGCTGTCAATTCATAATTTTCAGCCAGCGATCCCATGGTCATTATACTTGACATTAAAATGGCTAATGGCAGAGCCATGTTTACAATTCGAGCGCTGGCATAAATAAGCAGTTGAAGAAGAGTAAGCGGGTCAATTCCTTTTCCAACCAAATCATCTAGATACACCCAAATGAATTGCATTTCGAAAATGAACATCGCAATTAAAAAGGTGATGATGAAAGGGCCAATGTAGGCCTTCAGCAGTAGACGTGATATTTTAGGAAACAGAGTCAAGGAAGCAAAAATACTGACTATCTTGCCACCTCAAATCTGCAAAATGAAAAAACTATACTTTTTATCAGCACTATTGATGTCGCTGCAAGTTATGGCTCAAGAGCCTGCTGGATTCAGAGAGTCTAATTCATCATACAATTCTCGACTAGAACAGGTGCAAGTTGCGAACTTGACGAGCGAAGAATTGTGGGCAATGGCCGATGAGTCAGATAAAAATGGAACCCTTCCTATTTATGGAAAAATCATTGAACACCCGATGAATGCGCTTACCGATGGTGAGTGGACTTATTTCCCAAATGGAGATAAGATGTGGCAGTTGCGCGTGCATAGCCCTGGTGCATTGAGTATGGATGTGTTCTTCAAGCAATTGTATTTGCCTGAAGGAACCCAGTTATTTGCCTACACTGCCGACAGAGAGTTGTTTGTAGGACCATACGATAGCGAGGAAAATTCTCCGTCTGGATATTATCGGACACCTGAAGTATTTGGAGACGATTTAGTTTTGGAATACTACCAACCCTTTGAAGTCATGGAGCAACCTGTGTTGAACATTCGTGGTTTTGGGCACTATTTCAGATTTGTTCACGACGATCGCTTCGAGCGTGCGTCTGATCCATGCGAAATTGATATTAAATGTCCTGAAGGTGACGAGTGGGCAGACGATATGCATGCTGTTGTTAAGTTGAGTATTCCTGCGGGTGGAGGTGTTGGCTTGTGTTCAGGAACATTAGTGAATAACACTTCTTATGATTGTAAAAAGTATGTATTAACAGCCATGCACTGCACAGAGACTTCAGCGACTTCTGATTTTGCTCAGGTGGTTGTTCGATTCAACTATCAAAAGAGTGCTTGTGGCTCGGGCATTAGCGCTTCGGCTCAGCAGAAGACAGGAACAACAAGACGTGCAGATTCGAATGATGGTGGTGGTGCTTCAGGAAGCGATTTTTGTTTGTTGGAAATGACTCAGGCCATACCAACAACATGGTCGGTATATTATGCAGGATGGAATGCGAACACTTCAACTCCAACGGCATCGACTTCAGGTTGGAAGGCAATTGGTATTCATCACCCAGCAGGTGATGTGAAAAAAATATCTACTGCAGGAACTGTTGTTTCAGGAACATGGCAAACTGCAAATCATCACTGGAAAGTGAATTGGATTCAAACCGTTACGAATTGGGGCGTTACTGAAGGTGGATCTTCAGGTTCTCCAATTTTCAATAAAGACCATCAGGTTATTGGAACACTTACAGGCGGAGGATCTTTCTGCACAGACCAAACAGCTCCAGATTATTACGGTAAAATGGACAAGCACTTTACGAGCAATCCAAATCCGACGAATGAAGACTTGGTGGATTGGTTAGACGCTGCTGGTACTGGTCTTTTGGCTATTGACGGGTCTTATCCGGGAACAGCAGCTGTTCAACCTTGTTTCGGAGTAGTTGGCGTTGAAGAGAGTGTTTCATTTCAGGAACTAACGATTTTCCCCACGCGTGTTGAAGATAGCTTCACCTTGACATGTCCACGTTTCGATTTGTTGAAAGAGGTTCGTGTGTTCACGCAGGAAGGAAGGTTGGTGGAAACAATGAATTTAAATGCTGCTTCAACCATTATTTCCGCAAGCAATTTTGCAAGCGGAATATATTTCATTCAAGTGGTGAAGAAAGACGGTTCTTCCTTCAATAAGAAATTTGTGAAATTGTAATGTTATTCGAGTCCTTTCCAAAAACGTGGAGCTCATTGCTTCAAGAGGAGGCGAGAAAGGACTATTTATTTTCTTTAGAAAAAAAGATCGAGGAAGCATACGCTTCCTCGATTTGTTTTCCACCCAAAGAAAAAATATTTGAAGCTTTCGCATTGTGCAAACCGCAAGAAGTTCGCGTTGTTATTCTTGGACAAGATCCTTATCACGGCCTAGGCGAAGCGCATGGCTTAGCGTTTAGCGTTCGTCAAGGCATAAAGATGCCTCCTTCACTTCGAAACATATTCAAAGAATTGGAAAGTGAATTTGGAATAGACTTAACTAGAACTACGAATCTCGCTTCTTGGGCAGAGCAGGGCGTGTTGTTATTGAACAGCGTTTTAACGGTGGAAAAAGATAAGGCTGGCAGTCATTCGAAATGGGGGTGGGAAGAATTTACGAATGCCACCATTGATTTCATTTCGAAAGAAAATGCGCATGTTGTTTTTGTTCTGTGGGGAGATTATGCGCGGAAGAAAAGTGTTTTAATTGACATGTCGAAACATGCAATTATTGAAAGCGTTCATCCTTCGCCGCTTTCTTCTTACCGAGGTTTTTTCGGTTCGAAGCCTTTTTCGAAGATTAATGAGCAGTTGCATCAGTGGGGAAAAGAGAGTGTCAAGTGGTAAGCAAGGCATTTATGAATTTTGAATGATCAAAAAGTAAAGGGGCATTCCTAAAGTAATATTTATCGGAAATGTAATCGCATGAAATTCAAATTCCAAAGGAGCTGGATGAATTGGAGCGTTTTGAGCTTAAGACTGAACTGCCTTCATTGAGGTATATTGAGGTTAATTCAGCGGAACCATTCTTTATCTATAATTATTACAATGTAGATCCCCTGTGGCGAGCAGAGGAAAAGGGCAATCGTATTTTACTTTTAGAGCCTTCTGTTTTTGAAAAATATCCTGTGTCGAAGAAGTGCATTGATTTTTGTATTGCTTTAGCGAAAGAGAATATTCCAAATATCCAGATATACGTTGGTGAATTCAGTGAGCTTCAGCCATTGAGTAATTCAATATTTTATTTCAAGGAGCATCCGCTCAATAATTACGTTGGACATGAAGATTCAAGAGATTGGATGTCAGATGTGAAAGGTGAGTTTGGTTCATTCTTTTCTTATTGGAAAAAAGTGAAAAAACAATTGGTATGAAGAAAAGTAATCTGCCTTCTAAAATTTGTGTGGTGTGCAACCTTCCGTTTAATTGGCGGAAGAAATGGGAGAAGAATTGGGAAGAAGTGAAGTACTGCAGCGAAAGATGTAGAAGATCGAAAGGCACGATTTAATTCTTGCTTTTGTTTTTCAATTCGAAATTATAGATAGTATTTCCTAAATCACGAAGAAATGGAAATCCAACCGTTTCATATTGGTATCCGCCATTTCCAACAACGTCAGAAGAGTTTGTATAGATCACAGCTGAAAGAAAAAATTCAACGTTGTTCTGAGTGTCGTGAAAATAACTGATGTCAGATAGAAATCCATATGATTGTCCAACGATATTGTAAACCTTTAAATTCGGATTGCGAATAACGTTTTTTTGTGCCCCGTAATAGAGGTAATTGGTCATAAACTCGTTGTATGCGGGATTTGTGACTATTGGAATTATTTCACTTTCCTGCGGAGATGATGATAAACACTTTAAAAGATATTCTCGGTCAGATTCTGTAATTGAAAACTCCATGGAATTCAGACTTGGGTATATCAATTCAATAAGTAAATCATGCATGTATTTAAGCGGAAAGCAATTACTTTTTGAAAAGTCTTTGGGCGAATTGATGGTTTTTCCTTTGGAATAATGAGCGTTTCCAATTTTCATATTTGAAAAAGGAGGCGTTATTTTTTTTGAAAAGTATGCTGGAGGCTGAGAATAGATCAGTTCATTCGAATCGTTGTAAAATTTGAAAGAATTTGTATGTCTGTTTTCAGTGCTGTCGCACGATGAGAATCGCGAAATTATTCGTCCATTGGTAAAACCAATTTGGTTTAGTCGCTCGTAACAGTATTCTGGAGAAACAAATTCAAAAAGTCTATTGTACGATTCATTGTCGCTTACAATGAGGGCTTTGGTTATGTAATTTTTTATCGAGGGTATAAGATTGTTACTCAGTAGGTCTTCGGTTACCCCTTTTTGACACGTGTAATTGCTGTCAATGGAGAGTTTGCTATCAAGAGAAACACCGAGTGATTTTAGATCATTCATTTTTTCAATCGCAAAAATGCTCAGGGGTAACTTCACAAGACTGGCAGGGTAGAAGTAGCTCTTCTCATTTGCATTGAAAGAATAATGCGTTAACACAATTTCACCTTTTGAGTCTTTGCTAATTCTTGAATAAATGATCTGAGTTCGAAATTTATCTTTTTTTTCAATCAAGGGTTGAAGAGTGCTGTTGCTCCCAAGAATACTATCGAGCAGAGTAGGTTGTGTTTTTCCGTTGGAGCTCTGAGCCCATGCGGCTTGTGTGCCAATGAATAACAACATGTTGAAAAGGACGAGCGTTATTCTTTGCACCATTTCAATAAATTAATGCTTTATAAAGACCATTTGGTTTTGTCTATTCTGTCCGCCCCAGTGATAACCTAAAGAAAATTTCAAAGTGCCTTTATACATTTCAGATTTATACGCTTCTAATAAATCATTCTGGAACAAATTCTCGCTGAAATCTTTTACTGGGAGAACATAAGTTCCGAAAAGTTCTGCGGTCCATTTTTCCGAATTAAAATGCTTAAAGGGAATACCGGTATCATCCTGAACTAGAAATTTAGATTTGTTCAGTATAAAATCTCGAATTTGTTTGAAGCTATCGTAGTGAAGAAGATAAGATGCAGATTTCACAAAACTGTTGCAATTTGCAGGAATGGTATTGCTAAGAAATGTGAAGTTGTTTGGTTTAGACTTGAACCCCTTGTCTGAAATGTCGCAAGACAAATAAGTGATTCGTTTAATTTTTCGGGTGACTTTGTGTCGAACTGAAATGACAACAGCTGAAGGTTTTCCTCTCGTTAATTCCGCATCTACGGCAACTCCCATAGCATCGATATTCTTGTAATTCAGAGACAAGACTTCATGATTGGTTCTTGAAATTGCCCAAAGAATAACAGGAAGCATTCCGTTCACTTGTGTGTCTACTTTAGTATCGGAAGACATGTTCTTCGTTATGAAATAACTTTTGCTGTAGATATCACGAAGCACAAAATCGACATCGTTCAAATAGCTTAAAACAGCTTCGGTGTTTTTGTCCAATAAATTAGGAACAGAGCCTACATTTTCTCGTGCAACCAAGAGGTACTCTGTGGCATTCGGATAAAGCCAATTTAAATGAATGAAGTCTCCGCCGGAAAAAGGATAAAAGGCAAAGGAAGAATCGCTTGTTTTGTTTCGGTCGAGGTTGGTCTTATTCCATTCCATCAAGGGCATTAGTCGATTGCCTTCAATGCGTTTTGTTTTGCTATTCACATTTTTAGCGTAGGGCTTAATCTTATTTGCATCCCACTTTTTGTTGTAAGAAAGCAAAGTGTCATTTCCTCCGATTAATAGCGTTATGTTGTTGTAAAAAGTATCTACCGGAATTTCAATTGCGGAGTCCTTTTTTTCTACTAAAAGAGTTGGAGTTGATTGAACTACTTCTTTCGTTTCAATTGTAATCAAGCTAAAAGCCACAATTCCGCAGATAGCGATACAGATGACAACAATTAAAAAACGTTTAAAGTTTTTCATTGAAATAATTGAATTTTAATTTAAGCCATTTATTTGAGAGAGATGCTGCTCAACTTGATGCTCATTGAAATTATCCCAACGTGGAGCCTCTTCAGTTTTCTCATACAAGAACGACTTCAGGTATTCACTGCTGTCGTTGTGCAGATTATGCAGATGTTGAAGGATTTGGAAAAAGAATTCGTCTAATCGATTTACTTCTGACAATGCATTTTGAAGAGAAGCTGGGAGCTTGAATACACGGACAATTTCATTCTTCTCTTCTTCAGTCATTTCCGTTTTATATCCTTGCGTAAGCGTCTTGTAAACAAGGTTGTTCCAAATGACATTGTTGCTGGCCCATTCAATCTCTTCTTCATGTTGTGCATGCTCTGAAATCAGCACAATCGCATGCAACACTTCCGGAAGATATTCAGTTGGGAATTCATCGAAGCTTCGGAATTCGTAGCCGCTTTGATATAATTTTTCGCGATTGAAGTCGAGCCCAACATCTGAAAGAAGTTCATAGCACAATTCAGATTCAATGCGATCGCGCCACCAAATGTTTTCTTCCTTTTGGAAATTCAAAAGCTTTCTAAATTCATCGACAGGAAAAGTTAAAACTTTTCCCTTCGGCATGGATTTGTGATAAGTTCCAACGCCCGTGTATCGAGACATAGCGTTACGCATGGATCCTCCAGCGAACTTTTCTTCCATGTCGAATTTATCGCTAATTACAGACATAATATCCGGACTGCCAAGTGTTGCAATGAACAACGGTTCGAACCACTGAAGCAAGTAAATGGCTTTGTGGTGCGCTTGATCAAAAGCCGCGTAATCAACAATGCGACTGTCTTCCGTTAAGGTTGGAAGTGTTATGTGGAAATGGAAAGTTCCGTTGTTGAAGAGAACGAGTTTCTTCTGATTCGACATAAACATGTTTATGCCAATGTTGTATTGGGGATAGGTTAATGGTCCTGGAAGAATTTTCGTTTCGTTCAGTTTGTCGAGAAAGATTTTCTTCGACGCTTTTAATTCATTGAAAGATTCTTGAATGGTTCTGTTCTCGTAGTATTTTGTTACAAACTCTATTGTATCTCCGTCGAAGATGATTGATCCCATGGGATTGTTCTTCTGCGTAAGCATACTTTGAATTTGAAAAGGCTGCTTCTCAAGAAAGAGCTCTAAGATTGACTTTCCGGCATAATCTGGATTGTCGAGTAGCGGAGGAGCTGATTGAATGGTCTTGTGCTGAAAATGAATGTCGAGTTTTTCAAGCGAGTGACTGTTCATCATTTGGCTCACTGAATAGTTTTTATTCGTGTCGAAAGCTTTAGCCAAAAGTTTTTCCAAACTTCCTTCTTTGTAGCATTTGAGGTAATCAATACTGTAGCGCTCTCGGCCCATTTTTTCTTGAATGAATTGCCCGGAAACAACCAACGATTCCTTGAATTGAAAGTATGTTTCGTTTTCTAACCCAATGCCCCAGTAATATTTTTTGATTGGGTTATTTTTCATTCTTCTTTGAGCTTATTGATAATTTAAAAATTCTGAATTTTTTGTTGAAATGTGAATTGACCTGCACGGTCATTATTCGTGGTAGTAGAGTACGAATGACGAATAGCGAATGTGGTTCCACCAATCTCTTCTTTTTCTAGCAAAATAGTTGTAGTTCAATTTACCAGCTTGTGATTGAAGTGGATAAAGAACCTCGCAGTTTTCGCGAAATGCTTTTTTCTTTTCTGTTTCAGGAACAATGGGTACAATATGTCCGGAAAGACCAGCAGTTTTTCTTTTCGCACAAATAATACCCACGCCACCTTCTTCGGTTACTCTTCGTTGAATTTCAGTAAGAGATGTCATTTGTTTCCATCCAAAACTTTCACCCCATTGGAAGAACCAGTCGTGAATGGCACTGGAGTAAATAGGACGCACAGTCTTATTGAAAACAGGTGTAACGTCTATTCCCTCTTGCAGTTGTTTTATCGCAGTATCTGTCCACCACACTGTCGGAAGATAAACTTTCGCGAAGTAGCAATAGTCGAATGAGTATACGTTGCAATAAGTGTCTTCCGGTGTTCTCTGATAGCGGGCACTTTGTTTTACGTCCAATTTTTTAATCAGCTTGTGAAGACTTCTTTTTTTGGATAAAACACTTCTTAAATTTCTATATGGAATGGTTTCATCTATCATTGGATGAAATTTACACACCACAGAATCTAAGTTAGAGAGTGCGTTGGGCAATAGCACCGCCGGTTTTATGGCCTTCACCTTCGAGACAACTTCCACTTGAGAAACTGCATTGTCAGTTTCATTAACTTCTTTCATCAGGTTAGTTTTTACGAAAGTAGGGATAAAATTCCGACGGATTATCAAGTACTAATCAAGTGTAATCATCGGAGAGCTTATAATATTCTTTTCTTCGTCAATAGCCACTTTGATTACAGGAAACATTCCTCCAATTTTATAGCGACTAATTTCAAAAATTGCATATTTCGTTCCCTTGATTGTACGAATTGAATATTCGAGTTCCTGATTGTGAAAGTCTTGTTTAATGAGTTCCCAATTCGGGTGATTCATCAAGTTAACGGGAATGTCGAAGTCAACAGTTTTTCCTTCCGCCCATTTACCCATCATTGAATAGGCTTGAGCAACGCACCAGAGACTATCTTCATACGAAGTAAGTTTTCTGAGTGCGCTAGCTGCAGCGTCTTCGGGATATGCCAAGAAGGCAATTTCGAAATTGTTATTTCTTAATGTGTATTCTGCAAGATCGCTTACAAGAGGAATTCGTACATGATTAATTCCTTTCGTTAATTTTATCTCAGAATGCTTTTCCCCTTTGTAATATTCAATCATACTTGGAACATCGTGGTAACAGCCTATACAAAATGAAATAGTCATAGAGTGGTGGCCATGTTGCAATGAATCAATGTGTAAATCAAGTGTTGCCTCTTTTTCAGAGTAAAGATCAAATTCAAGATTCTTACCAGTGCCTGCAGCAACATATTCCTTTGTACCAACATAGATAATATTCATGTCGTTTTGCTTAACCACCGGACATCTGAGTAGCTCTTTTTTGTTCTTTGGCGCAAATGAATTAGCCAACGTAACATTATGGTCTGGCAAATGCTGGTATTGATAAGCTCCTATTGGAATTAGAAAATGATCATGAGAAAACATTGTTTTATACCAAGTTGGATCTACAGCGAGCCATTCCCCTTGAATTTTCACATAGTTCCATGCGTGATAGCTGTCTCTTCGAGAGGTCATTTTCCCATCAATATCGTCAATGGGGTATCCGGCAATATCGAAGCAGGGTATATTTTGACTTTGGCAGAAAACGTTTAATAAGCGAGAATAATCTAGACAAAGCCCTTTTTTGTTCGTGAAAATAATTTCTGGACTGTTATCCTTATTTTCTGCACGCGAGAATTCTAGGTCGTATTTGATGTTTTTTTCCATCCAAGTGCACATGGCTCTTAGCTTCGCCGAGTCCGTTTGAATTGCGCTGAAAGTCTTTGTCGCAAATTCCCAGGCCTTGGGGTAGATCTTGCTCCATTCTGCTCGGGTTTCTTTACTTTTAGCAAATTCTTTATTCGACCATGTTTGAGCTGTTTTGTTGTTGTTTTTAATTTCCTCCAGAACCATGCTCAAGTTGCTTTCCATAGAGGTGGGGATTTCCCATGAAAATTTCTTTTGACGATTGTTTATTTCGTAAAGCGAAAAAAGTTCTCTGAATTCTGAAGGAGTATTTATTTGCTCAAGAATCTGAGGTAACATTAATGCTGTAATATTTTCAGTTGCTAGCTTGAAAACAGGAATCTTCTGGTCTTGCTTGAATAATCCGTTTTCAAATACGGTCAGCGAATTGCCTAAATAGCGGGCATTGTCTATATCTTCTGAGTAAAAACTTAAGCATTTATTTATTGGATTGCGTTTCCAAACTCCGTCAATGGTCTTAACTTCCTTAGAAGGAGAATCATCTACCCAAATGAATTTGCCATTCGGATCGATATATACATAAGTGGTCCCGTTGTAGTTTTGCTTTTCAAATAAATATCCGTGTTCCCAATTTTTCGGATTTTGATTAATTGAGAATGTTGTTCCTGAGTAGATCAGGCAAATAAATGCAAGGGTGAATGTTCTCATAATCTTCAGTTTTAAGGGTTAGAAACAGTTGAAGATGTAGAGATTCAATTCATCATTAATTATTTAGGGATTCAAATTAACAACAAGCAAAATTTTTGAATATTGTGTATTCAAAATAATTCGCAAAGAGAAAGAGTGAGAAATGAATTCTTGCAATGAAGAAAGTGACTACTTATAAATAGCAGTTATGAATCCATTTGCGATATAAGCGCCAACGGATGAAACTTCAGAAATTGTAAATGTTTCAAATCGGCCTTCCTTTTCAGTGATGCTAGTAATAGTTTCGTATTCTGTAGCTTTCGTTTCAGAATTGTAAGTCAGTACTTCAACATGATTTATTAAATCTGTGAAATTATTTGTTTTAAAGATAGTTTTCAGTCGTGCAATAGAAACGAATCCAACATTCTTAACATAAATAGGGTGGTTAACCGTTATGTCAATAGACTTGGTTCCAGTGCTGATTTGATAAAGTTTGGTGTGAATTTGTGAATTGAGTTTTACAATCTCGGCCTCCTGCGTTTCGTTGGTGTTTAAATCAATGGTTGTGATTTGCGCATGAGTTCCAAGTTCAACGTAACCAATCTGACCGTTGTTTGAATAGATGGTTGTGTTAGTTGAAAAGCAGCAACCGGAAAAATCAACTTCAGAAACTGCGACATCGGACCATTTTTCTCCTGGGTAAACCTCTACAATTTCAAATCTAAAAGTACTTGGGTTGTCAAAGTCATAATCTTTATTTATGGGTAAGTCAAAATACTGTCCCCCCATTTCATCTGTGAGTGCTAAATAACAGATAGGGTAATTGTCTTTATAAATTTTGAATTTTTTAACTCGAGAATTGTTTCGCCAGTTGGATGGTGAGGACTGGTAACCGTTGTGTATTGAGGTAATATCAAGACTTTTTATTTCGAAATATTCGCCTATTCCGTAATCACTCTTTCCTTCAACCCAAGCGGTCATAGGATTGTAATCGCCGAGGTTAGCTATTGAGTATGATTTTGAACCTTGCGCCGCTAAAGTTGATGAAGCGCGCTTTGTTTCAACACCTTGACTGCATGGGTTGTAAAAAAAGCCTGGTCCTTCTTTGTCTTTTTCTTCTTGAATTTTAATAGCTGGCCAATTGACGTTTCTTCCATCGCCGCCTTTGGCGTAAATCGTTTTAATGTTTTGAGAAAAAGCACTGAGGGAAGTCAGAATACCTAAAGCGAGTAATAGATTGCGCATTTTTTGACGTGTTAATTAAACGATTCTTTGAAGAATTCATTAAAATTAACTCTTTTAATTCAAGGAGTCTGAAAATAATTCTGAACATCTAAAACGAACCGGCTAGGACAGCTAGAAGAGCTTCGGGAATGAGTCCGTCGACTGTTAGGATACAATCGAAATAGTTGGTTGAATTGCCGCGATATACCTTCGATTTATCAATGGTTGTAAGGCATTCGAAATAACTTGTGGAATTTCCCTTGTATACCTTACCACCTTCGAGAGTATAGAGGCAATCGAAATACGATGTAGAATTTCCTAAATAAATTTTACCATCTTCAATAATGTAGAGGCAGTCGAAGTAATTGGTTGAATTTCCTCTGTAAATTTTATTTCCAGATACAGTGAGGACGCATTCGAAATAACTTGTTGAATTTCCTTTGTATACTTTATCCTCTTTGTAAGTATACAGACAATCGAAATAACTGGTTGAATTCCCTCTATAGATTTTCGTTTGGCAAACGACAAGGAAAGAGCTCAGTAAAAAAAAAGTAAAAAAGATGAGTCTAGTCACAGTTTTTTTTGAATAGTTTTTTGGATTTATTTGCAGCCTTTTCCAATACATTCAATCAATTTGCCTCCATTGTCATAGGTTTTGTTGAAGTCTATGATGTATTTGTTTTTAACTATCTTAAATTTTATCTCTGATGTTTTTTGACGCGCCACATAAACACATCTGTATGCCAATCGTCCGTCGTCGAAATACTGACATGTCTGATTAGGGGTCTCCGTGCTTTGCACGAGTCCAGTCTCTGGATTAAATGTTATTCTAGAAATAACTTCACCGTTTTTGTATTCATAAATTTCGTAAACATTCTGAGACTCGTCGTCAAGCGTCCAGTAGACACAGCCACTGAAATTGATATTGTCCTCAATCATTTCATTGCCATTAATACAGTTACTGCTTATTTGGCTCGATTTAATAAATAATTGACTACTAGCAATAAAGCTCAATACAGAAAAAAAGGTTATAAGAAATATTTTCATAAATAATGAATTTAATTATGTTGTAAATATAAACAAACTACTCTTCCATCAACCGCTTCGCAGCTGCGATAATATTCTTCGACTTCAACCCGTATTTCTCCATCAGTTGATCAGGCGTTCCGCTTTCACCGAAGCTATCGTTCACTCCAATGAATTCCATTAGTGAAGGAGCTTCTTTCGCTAAGACTTGCGCCACCAAGCTTCCTAAACCACCATTGATCATGTGTTCTTCACAAGTGATAACCTTTCCGGTTTTCATTGCGCTTCTTACAATGGCCTCTGTATCTAAGGGCTTAATGCTATGAATGTTTATTAGATCAACTGAAATTCCTTCAGCTTCCAATTCGCGCGCCGCTTCAACAGCTTCCCAAACAAGGTGTCCAGTTGCTATGATAGTCACGTCGTTTCCTTCGTGAATGTGCCACGCTTTTCCAATTTCAAAATTCTGATCAACTGCAGTGAAGTTCGTCACTTTCGGTCTTCCGAAACGCAAGTAAACAGGACCATGATGATCTGCAATTGCTAAGGTCGCTGCTTTCGTTTGATTGTAATCGCAAGGATTAATAACGGTCATGCCCGGAAGCATGCTCATCATTCCAAGATCTTCTAAAATCTGATGCGTTGCACCGTCTTCACCCAAGGTAAGTCCAGCGTGCGATGCACAAATCTTAACGTTCTTATCGCTATAAGCAATGCTCTGTCTAATCTGATCGTAAACTCGTCCGGTAGAAAAGTTCGCGAATGTTCCCGTAAACGGAATGTATCCGCCAATGGTCATTCCAGCTGCAACGCCCATCATGTTTGCTTCTGCAATTCCAACTTGAAAAAAGCGCTCAGGAAAATCTTTCTTGAATGCGTCCATTTTCAAAGAGCCAATTAAGTCGGCGCACAATGCCACAACCTTAGGATTTTTCTGACCTAATTCATGAAGTCCAGCACCGAAGCCAGAGCGTGTATCGTTCGCGGGTGATAAATCGAATTCTAACATGTTTCTTAAATTAATAGTCGCCTAAAGTTTCTTCTAACTGTCCCAATGCATTTGCCAACTGCTCATCGTTCGGAGCAACGCCGTGCCATTTGTGTGTGCCTTCCATGAAGTCGACACCTTTACCCATGCTTGTGGTCATGAGAATCATAATCGGATAACCGTTTCCGGTTAAGCTCTTCGCTTCTTCTATGGTAGCGTTTAATTGGTCTAAATCGTGTCCGTTTGTTTCCAATACCTTCCATCCGAAAGCTTCGAATTTCGCGCGCAGATTTCCCAAAGACATAACGACCTCTGTAGGTCCGTCGATTTGTTGTCCGTTTACATCAACCGTACTTATGATATTGTCAATTTTGTGATGCGCGCAATACATAGCCGCTTCCCAAATCTGACCTTCTTGCAATTCACCATCTCCGTGAAGGGTGAAAACAAGTTTAGGATCGTTGTTTAATTTTTTAGCTTGTGCCGCCCCAGCCGCTGCGCTCATACCTTGACCAAGAGAACCGCTCGCAATGCGCACGCCAGGAAGACTGTCGTGAGTGGTAGGGTGTCCTTGAAGGCGTGTGTTAATCTTTCTGAACGTTGCTAATTCAGCAACATCGAAATAGCCTGAACGAGCCAACACTGAATAGAAAACGGGCGAAATATGCCCGTTGCTCAAGAAGAAGAGGTCTTCTCCTTCACCATCCATGTTCCAACTTGTTGGGTTAATTGTCATTTGACGGAAATAAAGACTCACCAAGAAATCGGTGCAGCCTAAACTTCCTCCTGGGTGTCCGCTGTTTACAGCGTGGACCATTCGCACGATATCACGTCTCACTTGAGAGGCTATTCGCGAAAGTTCTTGATTAGAAACCATTGAAAAATTATTTCTGCGAAAGTAGTTTTTATTTCAGGTTGAAGGGGACAGTGTTTGTTGATTGTGGAAAACATCTGATGCCGCTGACCCTGATTGCAAACACCCTTATTCCGCCTCTTTACTCTTTGTGAATTTTCGGGAAATTGAAAGGTTCATCGACAAAAAGCGTGATCAAGCAATAAACATCATTAACAAACTGCACGTTACAATCTAAGTTGAAATGTTAAGTTAGGGTAAGGGCTTACTCTCTTGAATGAGGGGAGCCCTTGTTTTTTTTTGTGGGTTGTGTTTGTTTTTTGTGGAAAAATCGAAATTTTAATTTAATGAATTGCAATAAATTGGCTGAAAATTAAAATTATATGAAATTGAAATATTTTATCTTCTCGAGCCTATTGCTTGTAATTGGTTGTGCTGAGAATTCGAATAAAACAAGTGATGCAAGTGCCGAGAATAAAGCGGTCTGGGAAAAGAAATCATACAACGAATTGTATTGCGAATTCGCGGATTCTCTGAAACGCACCGGTGAGGAGATTTTTATGGATTGGGATACTACATGCAAGACAGTTAAAATCGATGTGGTTCAGTGGAATGAGCAGAATGAGTTAGGTAAGAAAATTAACGATTTTGTTTTTCGCTATGTTGTTGGTGAAGGAGGGAAATTTAAGTCTATTGATGAATGGTTGAAATCCAACCATAACTCCTCTTTCTGTGAAGAATTCGCAATTGACGCTTCTGTAAAAAATGAGAATGACAAGTTCGTAGGTTTGGAAATTTCAAACGAATGGTATGGGGGAGGGGCACACGGAGGCTTCGATTTAACGTTTGCTAATTTTGATAGAAAGGATGGCCATTTAATAACTATTGAGGAAGTTGTATTAGATGGAAAGCTTGATGAATTTACTAAATTGGCATCTGATTTATTCTTCAAATCCTTTCCTGACGAAGATGCTGAAATGTTAGATATAAATCGCAGCACCTTCTTTCTAGCAAAGAATTTTTCGATGGGAAAAGATGGGATTCGATTTGTTTATCAGCAATATGAAGTTGGCGCTTACGCAATTGGAATGCCGGAGGTAGTGGTTCCATTAGCCAATTGTCAGAACTTAATTAAAGCCGAGTTTTTGAGCCAAATGGCTAAATAAGCCAAATTCAAACTAAGTTCTTTTTGTATACTAATTTGGGGTTAGTTGCCTTTATCTTTGCGGCCTAATTCGAAAAATTATGGCTTTAAAGTGCGGTATTGTAGGTCTTCCGAATGTGGGGAAATCAACGTTGTTCAATTGTTTGTCGAACGCGAAAGCTCAAGCAGCTAATTTCCCTTTTTGTACCATTGAGCCAAACGTAGGAACGATTACCGTTCCAGATGAACGTATGACAGATATTGCAGAGCTTATCACTCCCGAGCGTATAGTGCCTACAACCATTGAAATTGTTGATATTGCAGGATTGGTGAAGGGCGCTTCGAAAGGAGAAGGACTCGGAAATAAATTCTTAGCGAACATTCGCGAAACAGATGCTATTATTCACGTTTTGCGTTGTTTCGATGATCCGAATGTGGTGCACGTTGACGGATCTGTGAATCCACTTCGAGACAAAGAAATTATAGACATTGAATTGCAGTTGAAAGATTTGGAAGCGGTTGAGGCGCGTATAGCGAAAGTTCAACGTGCTGCGAAAGCAGGAGATTCAACAGCAAAGAAACAGTTCGATTACTTAGAGCGCTTGAAAGCCGCCCTAGAACAAGGAAAGAGCGCTCGTACAGAGTTGCCAGAAAATGAGGAACAAATTGTTCTTCTTCGTGAATTGCAGTTGTTGACCGCGAAGCCCGTGTTGTATCTGTGCAACGTGGAGGAAGGTTCTGTGGTGAACGGAAACGCATACGTAGAGCAAGTGAGAGAAGGTGTGAAGGACGAGAGCGCTGAGGTATTGGTTATTGGTGCTGCTATTGAGGCAGACATCGCTTCTTTAGACACATACGAAGAACGTCAAATGTTCCTTCAAGATATTGGACTTGAAGAGCCAGGTGTTTCGAAGCTTATTAAAGCTGCTTATCGTCTTTTGAATTTGAAAACCTACTTCACAGCAGGAGTGAAGGAAGTTCGTGCGTGGACTATTTACGAAGGCTATACAGCACCTCAAGCAGCAGGTGTTATTCACACCGATTTCGAAAAAGGATTTATTCGCGCGGAAGTCATTAAGTTGGCAGATTTCTTAAGCTTTAAATCTGAGGCAGCTGTTAAAGAAGCCGGTAAAATGTCGGTGGAAGGGAAGGAATATGTGGTGCAAGACGGAGATATCATGCACTTCCGTTTCAATGTATAAGATTCGAATCTTTGGCTTTGTAATTTTTGCTTTCCTGTTTGAAGCATGTTCTTCTGTTTCTTCCATTCAACAGGAAATAAAGTCCACCATGAATTCTCAGCAGAAAGCCTGGAACAATGGAGATTTGGTTGGATTCATGAACGGATATTGGGAAAGTGACTCGCTTCGTTTTTTAGGAAAGGACGGTGTGACTTTGGGTTGGAAATCTTCGTTGGAGAGATACCAGCGTGCATACCCTTCAAAAGAAAAAATGGGAACATTGCGTTTTGACGATTTACGAATTGAAGTTCTCAACGGCAAGAACGCCTATGTAGACGGTCGTTGGAATTTATTTCGAAGCGCTGATACCTTAAGCGGACATTTTACGTTGCTTTGGAAACGAATAAATGGAAGATGGGTTATTGTAAGTGACCATTCCAGCTAAAATAAATTATGCAACTTTCACTAACTGTTTTATTGTGCCTTGTTACAGGAATTGTCTCGTGGCAAGCGCTTTCGAATTCGGAACTCTTTTCGAAATTGTCTCTTTCTCCATATCGGGTGAAGCACAACAAAGAGATTTATCGCATTTGGTCGCACACATTGATCCACGCAGATATGGGACATCTGTTCTTCAATTTATTTGCTCTTTTTAGTTTTGGAAGAGCGGTTGAACATTACATGCCAACAGCATTATTTGCTCTGTTGTATTTAGGAGCCGCGGCATTTGCCACCTTGCCCGCTTTGAAAAAACATGGCGACAATATCTATTACACAAGTGTTGGAGCTTCAGGCGCGGTCAGCGCAGTCATGATGCTTTACATGTTCATGTTTCCAACGTCAGAACTTTTGTTTTTCTTCATTTTGCCATTACCCGGTTGGGCGGCAATCATTCTGTTTTTCGGATTGGAATATTACATGAATAAGAAGATGAATACTGCAATTGCGCACGATGCACATTTGGCAGGAGCTGCATTCGGTATAGCCTTTTTACTTGTATGGAAGCCGCAGAAGTTTCTCGACTTCTTTGTTGTTGTGTTTCATTCAATAGCTGGCTAGTGTATGATTCCAGGAGCGAATTTCAAAATGAAGAGCGGCATTAGCTGGTGGATCTTTGGTCCCGTATTGGGACTTTTTATGGTCACTGGATTTCTGACGGTTCAAGACTCATTGGTCATGTTAGCGTTATACATTCCATTAACAGCATTCATTCTAGCGATAATTTTCAATACACATTACACCATAACTTCAGAAGGAAAGTTGAAAGTGTTTTGTGGCATTTTTCCTTTTCCGACAATAGACATTTCCGACATTACACATTACAAATACACGAACAATCCCATTAGCTCTCCAGCTGCGTCTTTGAAGCGTTTGGCCTTGTATCATAATGGAAGGATTTTAGTGATTATTAGTCCGGAAAACAGAGATCTCTTTGTTCAAGTATTGAAACAACACAATACTTCTTTGCAACAGAAGTAATATTTGTTCGGAAATCCGTTCTACAAGGGTTATTTTTGTGCTATTGGAAACACCCGAGGAAATAGTTGTACAACCTAAGAAAAAGCGGAAGAGAAGATTTCTCTGGCTTTTGACTATTCCTGTTTTTTTGTTGGTGTTAATTCTTTCTCTTCAAATTCATGCAGTACAAACTTGGGGTGGTCACAGATTGGCCGGATACCTTTCTTCCGAGTGGAATCGGAAAGTTGAGATAGAGCGTGTTCGAATAGATTTATGGGCACGCTTGGTTTTAGACGGTTTATACATTGAAGATCACAAAGGAGATACCTTGCTTTATAGCAAGGAATTGCACATGGCGATCTATTCATTTTCTTCAGATGATTCGAAGTTCGAATCTCAAAGTATCTCGCTCTTAGAACCCAATATTGAATTGAAAAGATATGCCGGAGAAACAGATTGGAACTACCAGTTTTTGTCGGATTATTTTTCCAGCGATGAACCAAAAGACACCACGAGCAACTTCAGCATCTGGGTTGGAAAGTTGAACATTGAGAATGGAAGATTCTCCTATTTCGATTACACATTGCCTTTGGCAGAGGAGGGTTCGTTTTACGAAGAGCAGTTGGCGGTTTCTAACTTTTCAACGGAAGTTGAAAATTTTGAAATGAAAGGTGATGTGATTCAAGCCAACATTGAATCGTTGAAGATGAAGGAAAGATCCGGATTGAATGTTGAAAACCTTCATGCTCATTTCAGAATGGACGGAAACGCAATTCAAGTGACTGAATTGGATGCCGATTTAGGTGAAACGCATTTGGTTGGAGACGTGGGGATTTATGCTCCGAATGACGAAGCTTGGAGCGATTTCAACAATAAAGTAAATTGGGATATTCACTTGAAACCAACTGATTTGGTGTTGAATGATCTTTCGGTGTTCAGTAGCGATTTGAAGGGGTTCAACAATGTTTTGAAATTGAAAGGTGATATTTCAGGACCGTTGAACGATTTAAGTTTATGGAATATGAATCTCGAATTTGGAAGGCAATCACACTTCAAAGGCAATATTCATTTGATGAATGCAATGAATATTGACAGTCTAAAGTACGAAATGGCAGCGGAGTCAATTTCTAGTGATTACACAGATATTACAGCACTAAAGAGTTATCCGTTTTCAGACGGAAAGTTTATGGAACTTCCAGCGAACATTTCAACGCTGGGTAAGATAAGGTTTGAAGGAAAGGCTCGCGGTGATTTGTCGGAAGTTGAACTTTATGGAAAAACGACAACCGATATTGGTTCGCTCACGACGGAAATTCAAATGAGTGATTTCGATTCATTGGTTAGTTACTCGGGACAACTGAAATTGGAAAAATTCAATTTAGGCGCGTATTATTCAGATCCAGAGTTAGGTGTTGTCTCTACAAATATGCATATCCAAGGGACTGGCCTTGAGGTGAGCAATATGAATTTAAACTTCAATGGAGACATTGGGGAACTTGGAATAGGAAATTACGTTTATACCAAAATGACTTCGAGCGGAAATTTCCGAAATAATTTCTTCAGTGGTCAATTTGAAATAGCCGATGCCAATGCTCAAGCCACGTTTGACGGAGAGATAGATTTTTCGCAAAAGCAGCCGATTCTAAACTTCGATTTGAATGTGAATCGATTTGATTTAACCGCTGTAGGTTTAATTGAAGATGAGACTCCTGCTGTCATTGCAGGAGAATTCAATGCGCATTTGAAAGGTTTGACATTAAGTGAAATTGAAGGTGAATTTGTTGGGGCGAACATTGTTTATCTCATCGATGAAAAAATTAGAAAGCTGGACTATTTCACCTTAGATACAGAGCAGGAAGGAACCCGAAGTATAACTGTGAACTCTGATGTGGTTTTTGCGAAATTGGAAGGTAATTTTAACTACGATCAATTGTGGCCAAGCTTGCAAGATATTATAGCTGATGCGATGCCAAACATGAAATATTCGGCGCGTCCGCACAAACAGCAGGATTTCAATTTGACGGTGAGAATAAATGATTTCGAATTCATTTCCGCGGCTTTCATTCCAGAGTTGAAAGTTGCAAAAGGCACATCTTTGAATTTGTATGTAGATGAGAAAAACAACGAGTTATCGGGCACATTCGGATCTCCGTTTGTTCAATATGAAGATTATAAAGCAGAGGAATTAGTTGTCGATATTTCTCGTGAATTGCGTTCAATATTTCTCACGGTTCAGGTGAATGAAGTGTTGTCTGCGGATTCAAAATACATAAGTAATCTTTCTTGGGACGTGCAATCGCTAGGGGATACAGTGTACAGCGCATTAATGTGGGGTAATCCTGGTGAATTTGTTACAGGCGACTTAAATGGTGTTTTTTTCCTAAATAGTTTCGATGATTTTGAATACATCATTGGCAGAAGCGAATTGGTTATTAATAATGAACCGTGGTACTGGACTCCCAATGCCTCAATAACATTATGTCACAAAGATTTGGGTGTGAACGGATTTCAAATGCACAATCAGGACGAATTTTTGGGCGTTAATGGAATGGTTACCGAACATCCTTCTTCTCCCCTCCGTTTAGAGCTTGGGAATATCAATCTGTCTATGTTGAATGGTTTGTTGGGAGAAGATTTAACACTTCAAGGAGAAGCAAACGGAGTAGTGGAGTTGAGCAATGTTTACGATAAAACAATTGTTTCGTCTGAACTTAGTTTATTTGACTTGGGGTTGAACGATTATAAAATTGGAACCCTTTGTGTCAATAGCACATGGGACAGTAAGAAAGAGCGTTTGAGAGCAGATGGTGAAATTGAAAGGGACAGTGTGCAACCACTTCGTTTTGCAGGGAACTATACGCCAAAGAATGAAGAAAGTCCTCTTGATTTCTTACTTACCATGAATGGCTTTGATTTGAGCATATTGAATGCGTTTATAGGTGAAGATGTTTTGGGGATAAGTGGCTATGCCTCTTCTATGGTCAGCTTAACAGGAAAATTAGATGATCCTCAACTGGAAGGTGATTTGTTACTTCGTAAAGCAAAGATTTTCGTGCCCTTCCTTCAGTCGGGATATTCATTTAGCGACAAGATTCATATAGATCCGGAAATGTTTGCATTCGACAACATTCAGATTTTTGACGATGAAGGGAATCCGGGAAGACTTACAGGACAAGTTCTTCACAAGAACTTTTCTGAATGGCAATATGATGTAATGGTTGAGATGGACACTCCCATGCTAACTATGAATACCAAGGAAGGGGACAACAGTGATTTTTATGGAAAGGCTTATACCACAGGGTTCTTGGATATTTCTGGATATGGCGATCAGACGTTTTTCGACATGACATTGAAGAGCGAAAAAGGCACAACTTTTATCTTGCCTATGAGTTCTTCAGGAGAATTGCAATTCGACTCTTACATTCAATTTATCAATCCACTTGACACGACTACAAAGAAAGAACTGAAAGCCGACTTGAGTGGAATTACCATGAATATGCAACTTGATGTAACGGAAGACGCCGAGTTTCAAGTTATTTTCGATGAGGCCGTTGGTGATGTTATGAAAGGAAGAGGGAAGGGGCATTTGTCCATGATCATTAACAATCTCAGTACCTTCAATATGTACGGCATGTTAGAACTTACACAGGGAAGTTATTTATTCACGTTGAAGAATTTATTGAATAAACCTTTCGAAGTAAAACCAGGTGGTACCATCGCTTGGTATGGAGACCCCATGGCAGCGGAACTAGATATGCAAGCTATTTATAAAAGTTCAGCAAGTTTGAACGATATAATTCCAGACCCCACTCAAACTTCGGGCAAGAGAGTTCCGGTCAATTTGATCATGGGTCTTCAAGGGAAAATGATGAACCCTACCATTGGCTTCGATTTGGAATTGCCACAGTCAGATCAATTAACAAAATCACGTTTAGCGAGTGTCATTAGCACCGAGCAAGAGCGCAACAGACAAGCATTTGCTTTGTTGGTAATGGGAAGGTTTATCAGTCCTCCAAACATTACTCAGACTGGAGGATCAGGCGTAGGTTTAGCAAGTAATGGTAGTGAATTAATTTCGAGTCAGATTTCGAATTGGCTGAGTCAAATTAGTGATGATTTCGACTTAGGTTTTAATTATCGTCCGGGAGATAAAATAAGCAACGAGCAAATTGAATTGGCTCTTAGCACACAATTGTTCAATGACCGCGTGAGTGTTACAGGGAACTTTGGGGTGGCTAGAGGCAGCGCCAACACAAGTCAAACCACCAACTACATCGGTGATGTTCGCGTGGAATACAACATTACTCAAGACGGGAAAATTCGATTAATGGTGTACAACGAAAGTAACGACCGACGAATGACAACGACAACGCAAAGTCCCTATACGCAAGGCATTGGTGTTATTTACCAAGAAGAGTTCGATAACTGGAAACAGTTGGCAGAGGGTATACAAGAGCTGTTCAAGCGAAACCCGACCAAATCTCCTGGGGACTAATCCACTTTGTGGATACATCCGCTTTGCGGACCAATCCTGTAGGGACTAATCCACTTTGTGGATACATCCGCTTTGCGGACCAATCCTGTAGGGACTAATCCACGTTGTGGAATTTATTTCGCTTTAAATTTTGAGATAGCAGAGCGAGTGAACTCGCTCAATACAAGACGTCCTGAAATGCCTGCACGCTCGAACAAAAGTTGATTCCAGTGCTCGGTGTTTTTCCAAAAGATTTTCTTCAACTCAGACATCGCTTCCGGATTGCTGTTGTTAAGCTTTTCAGCTAACGTTTGAATAGCAGCATCCATAGCTTCAACAGTATCGAAAACTTCAGCATACAATCCTTTTTCACGCGCCCATTGCGCGCTTTGCCATTCGCTCGCATTGATGGCCAATTGCGACATAGCAGATAATCCAACTTTACGCTCAACGGCTGGTCCAACCACGAACGGTCCAATTCCAACTACCAACTCGCTTAGTTTAACGGAAGCTGCTGATGTTGCGAAACAATAATCTACAGAAGCGGCAATTCCTACGCCACCACCAACGGCTTTGTTCTGCACGCGTCCAATAACGAGTTGAGGAATTTTTCGAAGTGCATTAATGACCATGGCGAAGCCCGAGAAAAATACATTTCCTTCTTCGGTATTTTGAATGGCAACTAACTCGTCGAAACTTGCTCCAGCGCAGAATGCCTTTTCTCCTTCACTCTTCAACACAACCACACGAACATCTTCGCGTGTTCCTATTTCCTCAATGGTTGCAGCAAGTTCACGAAGCAAAGCTCCAGGAAGTGAATTGCTTTGCGGGTGAAAGAAGGTAATGGTTGCAATTCCGTTTGCATTTTCGACAGATACTTTTCCGTTTTCCATGTTGAAATTTATTAAAACTCTATTGAATGAAAAGGGCTGCCGAAGCAGCCCGTAATATTATCCTCTTTTTGCAATCGGTACATAATCGCGAAGAGTATGTCCAGTGTAGATTTGACGTGGACGACCAATTGGTTCTCCTTGTTCAATCATTTCTTTCCACTGTGCCACCCAACCTGGTAAACGACCTAACGCGAACATTACTGTAAACATCTCCGTTGGAATTCCAATAGCGCGGTAGATGATTCCCGAGTAGAAGTCTACGTTTGGATACAACTTACGCTCAATGAAGTATTCGTCCTTCAATGCCACTTCTTCCAATTGCTTAGCAATGTCAAGAATTGGATCGTGAATGCCTAATTTGTTCAACACATCGTCACATGCTTTCTTGATGATTCGTGCACGTGGATCAAAGTTTTTGTATACGCGGTGACCGAATCCCATAAGACGGAAAGGGTCGTTTTTATCTTTTGCTTTCTCAACCCATTTCGAAACATCTCCGCCGTCGTTCTTAATCTTTTCAAGCATTTCAATTACTGCTTGGTTCGCACCACCATGAAGAGGTCCCCAGAGCGCAGCGATTCCAGCAGAGATAGATGAATACAAGTTACTTTGTGAAGAACCAACCATTCGCACGGTAGAGGTAGAGCAGTTTTGCTCGTGGTCTGCGTGTAAGATTAATAATTTGTTCAACGCATCCTCAATAACCGGGTCAATTTCATATTCGAACGTAGGCAATGCGAACATCATGTGCAAGAAGTTCTGCGTATACGTATATGCATTGCGTGGGTATACAATCGGGTGTCCAATACTAACTTTGAACGCTTGCGCAGCCAAAGTTGGCATTTTCGCCATAAGACGATGAATGGTTAAATCAATGTCTCTGAAGTTATTCGGATTTTGTGATTCTGGGTAGAATGTTGACATACTCGCGATCATGGAAGACAATACGCCCATTGGGTGCGCGTGTGTTGGATACGCTTCGTAGAAACGCTTCATGTCTTCGTGCACCAACGTGTGGTGGCTGATGCTGTCTGTGAAGTAGCGAAGTTCCTTTTCAGTTGGAAGGTCTCCGTATACCAACAAATAAGAAACTTCCAAGAAAGTTCCGTATTCTGCAATTTGCTCAATGGGGTAACCGCGGTACCACAATTTTCCTTCCTCTCCATCTAAAAACGTAATCGCGCTTTTTGCAGCCCCAGTATTTTTGAAACCGCTGTCTAAAGTAACATAACCAGTTAGGTCACGAAGCTTCGTAATGTCAATAGCTTTTTCGTTTGTAGAGCCTGTAAATACGGGTAGTTCGTATTCTACTCCGTCTAATATTATTTTCGCTGTCTCTCCCATTGCAATTGCAGTTTTTAGTGTGCGCAAGATAATCTAGGAATTTTCAACTACAAAAGAAATCCGAAGGATTTATTTGTACTTCGTAATTGGAAAACCGGAGGTTTTATTCCTACTACGTAATGCCTACTTCGTAATGGGAAAATCGGAGATTTTATTCCTACTTCGTAATTGGAAAATCGGAGATTTTATTCCTACTTCGTAATGGGAAATCCTGCGGATTTATTCCTATTTCATAATTCCTATTTCATAATTCCTACTTCGTAATTCCTACTTCGTAATTCCTACTTCGTAATTCCTACTTCGTAATGCCTACTTCGTAATTCCTACTTCGTAATGCCTATTTCATAATGGGAACTTCGTTATGCGTAGTTTGTAATTGGAAAACCGTTGGTTTTATTGGGGTGTAGGGTGGGATATTCGCAAAATGACGAATAAATAGCACATAGGACTTTCTTGTGAAGGGGGTGAATTTTGAGTTCTAAATTATTACAAATGAAAATTCAAGATTTATCTAAAGAGTTGTCTTATGACGTTTTTGATCTCTGTAACGAATTGAAAAATGTGCGGAGAGAATTTGAAGTGAGCAATCAACTGAAAAGATGCAGCACCAGTGTAGCTGCGAATATTCAAGAATCTCAAAGTGCGGAATCGAAGAAGGACTTCATTCATAAACTTCGCATTGCAAGGAAAGAATGCAAGGAAACCATTTATTGGCTCGAATTGGTTCGCGATAAAATTGAGGTCTCACTTTCCATTCAACCCTTCATTTCGAAATACCAACAGCTCAGTTATCTCATTTGGCGAATTACGGTTAATTCAAAATAATGCAGTTCCAATTATGAAATAGGAATTAAGAAGTAGGAATTACGAAGTAGGAATTACGAAGTAGGAATTACGAAGTAGGAATAAAACCTTCGGTTTTCCGATTACGAAGTAGGAATAAAACCTCCGGTTTTCAATTATTTTTTTGGTAAAAATTCCTCCACCTTCGCAATCCAAACATCCGGACCACCAGCCATGTAGCCGTTTTGCCCAAGTGGTGCAAGGTTAATACGTCCGTCGTCGCTTGGAGTAGGCATTACGAAATGACAAGTAGGGTAGCCTTGAACTGCGAACATTTGTTGCAGTTGTCTATTTTGATCTTTAATGGTTTGAGGTTGTTCCTTTTTTCTTGGGTAATCCAATTCAACCAAGATGACATTTTCTTTCGCCCATTTCGTGAAGGTTTCTGTTTTGAAAACTTCCGTTTGTAATCGAATACACCATCCGCACCAATCGCTTCCGGTGAAGAACAACATGATTGGTTTTTTCGTTTCGTAAGAAATGGCAATGGCCTTGTTTAAGTCAGTTTCCCAGGCTTCGCCAGCAGATTGAGTGATTTGCGCATTGGCGGGTTTAGCAATGGTAGAAGGTACGTTTTGACCGCAAGCGTTCAACGTAAACGATAAAATAAATGCGGAAAGAATTACACGAAATGACATAGACTTTGTTGAAGTGTTCATAAAGCGAATATAATAAAGTTCGTTTAAAAAAAGGGGGAACGACAATTATCGTTCCCCTTTTGTATCAGCTAATTATTTGGAATACTAGCGAAGTCCGTGCATCATTTTCAAAAGCGTCTTGCTTAAGAAGAATAACAACACAGATGCAACACCTGCAAGAATAATGAACACAACGAAGAATTCGTATAAGTTTTTAATCTCTTGCCCGAAGATGCTCGGTTTTTTAGGATTCAAATCCCAGACTTCGAAGGCCACATTCATTTTTTCTTTGTTGATCTCATCTGGAGTCATTTTCAAAACGTAAGCTGTATTTGCGTCTTCACTAACACCAATTGAGAATTTGGTTTTCTCTCCTTTCGGAGTGATTTGCTTCAATTTGTGCTCTTCAATTTTTGGAGTTACTGCAGTTTGAATAGCAACAGAGGTAACCACGTCAGTTTCTTCAGCCGCTGTGAAATAATCTACCAATGGATCTGCTGTCATATTATGCATGAACTTGTCCATTCCCGTTTTTTCAGGTGCTTCTTTCTTATTGTCAGCGGTAGTTGCAACAGTCCACATACCAGGCTTTGCATTGCTCGCGAAGAACTTTGTGTTAGCGTCAACAACAACGGTAGAATCCAAACCATTGAAATTCGCTTCGAATTTTGGAGCGCCGTATGCCGATTTTTTGTGAACGTCCTCAGGATAGTACCCACTTAGATCTCCAGCTACTTTGTTGGCCAAGGCGGTGCTTAAGAACCAAACACCCATAAGCAATGAACTGTAACGAACAGGAGCCAATTTCACAACCATGGATAATCCAATTGGAGAAAGGCAAAGTTCTCCCATCGTATGAATAGCGTACAAGCTGAACAACCAAACCATTGAAACTTTAACACCAGGCCCTAGGTCCTTCACAACAAGTGCAATTATTACATATCCAACAGCTACCATGAACAGACCAATCGACTGTTTCATTGGAGAAGCCGGCTCTTGATTTTTCTTTCCTAATCTTACCCAAAGCATTGCGAATAGCGGAGCTAAAGCAACAATTAAAATTGGATTCACTGATTGGAAAGCACTAGCAGGTATATCGAACCATCCGAATAAGTTTCGGTCAGTTTGTTCTTCAGCGAAGAAGGTCAATGAAGCCCCAGCTTGCTCGAAAGCAGCCCAGAATGCAATAACGAAGAAAGCGATAATGTAGATTACCCAAATACGACTTCGTTCAATTTTATCTAGGGAAGGGTCTGTGATAATGTATCCCGGAGCGGCAACGGTACAAGCGAAAATGAAAGATCCAATAATGTCAAATCCGACAACTCCTTTGAATATAACATACAAGGTAACCAATACACCAAGCCACATGTAAGCGCGACCATTTCCAACTTTATCTGATGCTGCTTTTTCTTCAGTCGTAGGAACAACCTTTTCTGGGACACCACCAATTGGAGCGCCATCTGGAGTAACAATGTATTTGTTTTTCATTGAAATGAAAATGATCAAACTCAAAATCATTCCGATACAGGCAGCAAGGAATCCCCATTTGAAGTCAGCCGGATCTCCAGTGTCACCAACAGCGCCACATGCAAGCGGTGCAATGAAGGCACCCAGGTTAATACCCATATAGAAAATGGTGAAGGCCGCGTCAATACGCTTGTCTCCTTGCGGATACAATTGTCCAACCATGGTAGAAATGTTCGGCTTGAAGAAACCGTTACCAACGATTAAAGCTAATAATCCAAGAAGCATAATTGCCGTTGCACTTGAAGGGGTTGTGTAGAACATTCCACTCGTGAACATCAAGAGCTGACCAATGGCCATTAAAACACCACCGACAATAATCGATTTTCTATTTCCCCAATAACGGTCTGCAACGAATCCTCCAATAAGCGGAGTTAAGTATACCAATCCCGTGTAATCGCCATAGATAGCAGAAGCCAGTGCTTTGTCGAATAATAGGGCCTTGGTCAAATAAAGCGTGAACAACGCTCGCATACCGTAGTAAGAAAAGCGTTCCCACATTTCTGTGGTGAAGAGTAGGTACAGTCCTTTAGGATGACCTTTCTGAGTAGATGCTTCAGACATAAATCTTGATTAATTAATAAGGGTTAGTTTTCAAAAATAAGAGAAAGGAGCCAAGTTCGCACTTGACTCCCTAGAAAAATGAATAAGTTGTGAAAAGTTTGTGTTAGTGTGAGCCTGGAACAAGCAAGATTTCACTTTCCCAAAACGATTTCCACTGAATGGGTATGAAGACTTCAAATTCAAAAATATCGTCACTGCCATTGCGGTTGCTTCCAACCAGATAATGGGTAACATCATTCAAGACATTCACCAAATAAAAATCATCGCGAACAGAATTAATCGGAGCAGGCAACAATTGAGGTGAAGACCAATTTCCTAGCGAGTCTGCATAACTAATGTACAAGTCCAATCCACCATATCCGCTGGGTCTATCCGATGAGAAAACAAAAGTCCCTTCATTCAAAAAAGTTGGAAATACTTCGTTCGATGATGAATTTAAGTTGGAAGCAAACGACTTTGGTGTTTCCCAATCGGCAAAGGCATCGGTGAAATTTTTGGTTGAAAAGTACAGGTCGTAGTTATCGTTTTTCTTTCCATTCAACTCAATGAAATTCGTTGAAAAAACAAGTGTGTTTTCGTTCTGAAAATAGGGGTGCATGTAATTGAAACTGTCTGAACAAAAATTCACCAATTGAATGTTTCTTCTTTTGAAGTCTAACGAAGGGATTTCATAGAGTGCTAACCTCTCATTCGTTTGTTTTGATGCCGGAATACTTCTGTTGAATACAACAGCGTTCTTGCCAATGGCTACAGGACCATCGTTTCCAACCGTGTTAAGTTTTGAAATGAGTGTATTTTTTTTATTGAAAGAAACGAGTTCGGTATACGTTTTTCCTGTCACTGGTGAAACCGCAGAGTTGCTGAATAGATTGTCGTTGGTCGATGAATAGTGTAATACTCCGTTGCAATAGAAGGGGAAGGCTTCATCGGCGAATTCATTCGCAAAAACCGAAGTTAATGTTAATTGAAGCTGGATTAATGTGGTGTCTGTAACGACCAACTTACTTTGATGAAGGGCCTCAGCACACTGAGCTTTGTCTTCATTGGAGAGGAATTCAGCAGGAACATGCTCGTATGCTTGCGCTGCACGCTGCATGTGTGCCAATTCAAATTCGGCTTTAGCTAAAAGCAAATAAGCTTTTGCATCAGGCTCTTTTATTGAACGCAAGACTTTAACGCTTTCTGCGAACTGCTTTTCCTTATAAAGTTGCTCAGCATATTTCAACTGAGAAGTTGTGCTACAAGACTGCACAAGCAGACCTGCAAGAATGACGAAGTATGTGAATTTCTTCATGAATTAATAAAGTCGAGGTGAGAGGTGAGTTCCTTTTGCTCCAATGGCGTATCTCACGAAAAGCTCATGCGAGTTGTTTGCGTAGGTCGCCAAATCAGATAAGGTGTAATCGAAAGCATAACCCAATTTCCAATTGGCATTGGCCTGAATCTCAAGCATGGCAATCATGCTCTTATCTGTGCGATAACCCAATCCAACGCCGTATGTTTTTTTGTAATACACATTCAAATTGAAATCTGCATTCATTGGTGCGCCCTTTACATATTTCACCAAAGTGTTTGGCTTCAGCGTAATCATGGGATTCAATTCATAAATGTACCCGCCTTGAAGATAAAAGTGCGGCGCTTCGAAGGCGGTTAGATTCAATTCGGTGGTATTCACTGAAAGAACATTTTTTCTGAAATGTGGAATGGAAATTCCAGCATACCAATTCTTCGCATAGGCAAACGCTCCAGTTCCGAAGTTAAAAGTGGTTTCTTTTATGTTCGAAGAAAAGGCATTGTCAACGCTTCCGTCTATGCTGTGCTGCACATTGCTCAAGCCAATGTTATACTGAGAAAGGTTCAATTGCAATCCGAAGGACAATCGAAAGGTTGGGAATTTCAAATGATAGCTTCCCGCCATTCCCAGCTGCAATCTTTTTGCAGCACCAATTTCGTCGTTAGAAAGAGTTATTCCAGCACCCATCTGCTCGTTGAAGTATGCCTTATGAGCATTGGCCGTAAAGGTGCTTGGTGCTCCATTCATGCCGGTCCATTGCGAGCGATACAATAGATTGCTTTGAAGAGCAACATTGCTTCCAGCGTATGCAGGATTAATTCCCATAGGATTAAACATATATGCGGAAGATTGCGGGTCTTGCTGCGCAAAAGCATTCAGCGAAATCAGACTCGCGGTTATCGTAAGGAGTTTGATGTAGTTTTTCATTATCTCCAAAGTGTTAAGTATCCAGATTTATCTGAAAGGGTTTCACTGAATTTCACAACGTAGTAATATGTTCCGGTTGGCAGATTTCCGCCGTCCCAATCATTTTTATAATTTTCCGATTGATAAACTTTATCTCCCCAGATGTTGAAAATTTCAAGAGAGTAGGTAAGGTTTGCAGGAACGTTTTCAATTTCGAATAAATCATTGGTTCCATCTCCGTTTGGCGAGAATCCTTCAGGAATGAAAAGATCACAAGGATCAACATCTAAATAATTGGGAACACCATCGAAGTCGCAATCATCCGGCGCAATTCCATCTAAATTGAAATCTATTTCATCAATGGTTAGCCATTGATCGTCGTCGTCATTGGTGTCAATGAAGTTGAAGTTTCCATCTCCATCGGTATCGTCAGGACCTGTCTCGTCAGCGTTGACATCATTTTCAATCTCATCGAGTAAAGTGTCGTTATCGCTGTCTAAATCTTGGAAGTTTGGTGTCCCATCTCCATCATAATCATCAGCAGGCATTCCATCGGGTTCAATACTGTCTTCCAAACCGTTTCCATTTGCATCAGTAATATCTCCGCTTCCTATGGTTCCATTTCCATCCGGATCATCACCAAGATTTTCAATTACATCGAAAATCCCATCGTTATCGGCATCGATGTCTTCTGTATCTGGCGTTCCATCTAAATCAGTGTCACCACTATTTGAAGCGGTAAGGTTTTCTGTTTCATCGGTAATTCCATCGTTGTCATCGTCCAAATCATTGAGGTTATTCACGCCGTCAAGATCTGGATCTGCGCACAATCCTACCGTTAGATTTTCATCAATTTCAGTATTGCAATTGTCGTCAATGTTGTTACATATTTCAGTTGCATTCGGATTCACGAGTGAATCGCTTCCATTGCAGTCGATTGGTCCTCCTGTATAAAGCAGATAACCATTCGGCATGCTACATGAAATAGAATCTGTTCCAACATCTCCAAATCCGTCTCCGTCTAAATCGGCTAAGTACGTTTCGAAAACCAGTCCGTCATCAATGCTTCCGTTGCAATCGTCGTCGATTTGATTGCAAATCTCCGGAGCAATTGGATTAACCAATGCATTTGTATCGTTGCAATCGGTAGTGTCAGAAGTATATCCTAAAGGCAAAGTGCAAGAATTAATGAAGTTGTTCACGTCTCCGAATGTGTCTACGTCGAGATCTGCATAATAGATTTGTGTAACCCCTTCATCAATTTGAGCATTGCAATTGTCGTCAATTTGGTTGCATAGTTCAGGCATTGCCGGTCCTATTAAAGCAGTGGTGTCGTTGCAATCACCGCCAAATACAACGAATCCAATCGGTGGAGCGCAAGCCTGAACAAAGAGGTTTGTGTTTCCAAATCCATCATTGTCGAAATCGGGGTAATACGTTGTCAGAACACCTTCATCTACTTGAATGTTACAATTATCATCGATATTGTTACAAACCTCAGGGGTCATTGGATTTACAAAAATAGAAGCGTCGTTACAATCGGCATTGTTGGAAACAAATCCGGCTGGGGCAGTACATCCAATAACGAAAATATTTCCGCCAAAAGTGTCACCATCAGCGTCAAGATAAAAGGCCAATTGAACGCCTTCATCAATAAGCGTGTTGCAGTTATCGTCAATTGTGTTACATAATTCAGAGGCAAGCGGATTGGTGCTGAACGACGCATCGTTGCAGTCGGCGCTATTTATAACATATCCCGGAGGTGGAGTGCAACCTGTTGTGGTAATATTGATATTCCCAAATCCGTCCGAGTCTGCATCGATGTAGAAAATTGAAGTAGCATTTTCATCTACAATCAAATCGCAATCGTCGTCTTGAAGGTTACACAATTCATTTGCTCCCGGATAGGCAATAGCACTGTTGTCGTTGCAATCTGTGTTGTTGCTAGAATACCCTGCTGGTTGCGAACAGGCAAGTGTTGTTGCATTTACATTTCCAAATCCATCGTTGTCGAAATCAAAATAAAAAATCGTTTGAACACCTTCATCCACTAATCCATTGCAGTTATCGTCTAAGAGATTGCACACCTCAGTTCCTAGTGGAGAAATGAAACTGCTGTTGTCGTCGCAATCAGAATTATTTGAAACGTACCCGAAAGGAAGAGTACAGAAAGATATGGTGCTATTTGGATTTCCGAAGGAATCTCCATCGGCATCTTCATAATAGATATTGAATTGAATATTTTCATCGACTTGATTGTTGCAATTGTCGTCAATGCTATTGCAGACCTCTATTGCTCCTGGCTGAACAGAGGCGTCGCTGTCATCGCAATCAGTCGCATTGGTGACATATCCAACCGGAAGTGTACAAGCTAGAATCGTGTTAGATGGAGAGCCGAAAGTGTCAAGATCAGCATCGGCATAAAATTCCAACTGAACACCTTCATCAATAATTCCGTTACAGTTCTCATCTTGAAGATTACATATTTCGGAAATACTTGGATTGAATCCAGCATTGTTATCGTTACAATCACTGCTATTCAAAACAAAACCATTCGGCTGCGTGCAGGCCATGATGAATACACCAGGGTTTCCATAATTGTCATTGTCATTGTCTGCGTAAAAGGCAAGCTCAACTCCTTCGTCAATTTGGCCATTACAATTCTCGTCTATGAGATTGCAAATTTCCGAGGCTGCTGGTTGAATTCCCGCATCGCTGTCATTGCAATCTAAATTGTTTGAAGAATAACCGGAAGGTTGCGAGCAAGCTTGAGTACTAACAGCGCTAGTTCCAAATGAATCTCCGTCAGAATCTAAGTAGAAAAGAATGAGTACACCTTCATCTATCAATGTGTTACAATTGTCATCAAGCGAATTACACAGCTCACTTGCACTCGGGTTGATATTCGAATTCGAATCATTACAGTCATTTGAATTGTCGGAATACCCAGCAGGAGCGGAGCAAGCGAGTATTGTTGGTGAAGATCCGCCGAATCCGTCGTTGTCTTGATCGGCGTAGAAAAGAATTTGAATGCCTTCATCAATAAGACCGTTGCAGTTGTCGTCAAGTGAATTGCAGACCTCTGTTCCATTTGGATTTACAAATGATACATTGTCGTTGCAATCTGTGTTATCAATTACATATCCTGTCGGTTGCACACACGCATTCAGAGGGGCTAATGGATTTCCGAAAGCATCACCATCGCTGTCGGCGAAATAAGTTTGGACAACCAACCCATCATCAATTTGATTGTTACAATTGTCGTCGAGAGCATTACAAAGTTCAATGGCGCCGGGGAAAGCCGATGAACTATTGTCATTGCAATCTAGATCGTTGGTTACATATCCAACGGGCAAAGTACAAGCGTAAATATTTTGAGAATTCGATCCGAACGTATCGCCATCCGCATCGAGGTAATATAAATTTTGAACACCTTCATCAACTGCACCGTTGCAGTTTTCGTCGATCCCATTGCAGATTTCTGTTGCACCGGGATATACGTTGGAAGAGTTGTCATTGCAGTCGTTGAAATTGTTTACATATCCTGCCGGAAGAACACATCCAGTTGTCGTCGAATTGATATCCCCGAACCCGTCAGAGTCAGTATCAGCGTAATATGTGTTCAGCACTCCTTCATCAATGAGCGAGTTGCAATTGTCGTCAATGTTGTTGCAGATTTCAACCACACCTGGACGAATATTTGCGTTGTTATCATTGCAGTCGGTAGCATTTAAAACATAACCTGCTGGAGGAGAGCATCCCAAAATACTGGAAAGAGCGTTTCCAAATCCGTCGTTATCGGCGTCTGCGTAGTAGGCAATTTGAACTCCTTCATCAATGAAGCTGTCGCAGTCATCGTCAATTCCATTACAGATTTCATTTGCATTTGGATAAACGAAGTTGTTTGCATCGTTACAATCACTGTTGTTAGATACATAACCCGTTGGATTCGTGCATGACAAAACAGGGAACGCTGCGTTTCCAAAAAAGTCATTGTCATTGTCTAAGTAAAATACATTCTGCACGCCTTCATCAATAGCAGTATTGCAATTGTCGTCAATGCCGTTGCAGGTTTCAGAAGCGCTAGGATAAATGGTAGGATTCGAATCGTTGCAGTCGGTAGGATTGGTAACATACCCATTTGGCTGAGCGCATGCAATGGCTGTGTTGCTTAGATTTCCCGCACCATCGCCGTCTAAATCTGCGTAATAAGTAATAAACAATAACCCTTCGTCAATGGAGGTATTGCAATTGTCATCGAGGTTGTTGCATATCTCAGTGGCTGTGGGGTATATATTTTGATTGTTGTCGTTACAATCGAGGTTATTAGTCACGTAACCATTCGGCGGGGTGCAAGCAAGAATGGTGCTTAATGGATTACCATAAGTATCTGTATCTGCATCTGCATAAAATAATTGTTGCACGCCTTCATCTATCTGATTGTTACAGTTATCATCGATAAGGTTGCACAGCTCTGCAGTTGCAGGATTGATATTGGCTACATTGTCATTACAATCGCTTCCATTACTAACATATCCAATTGGCTGAATGCATGCAAGTGCTGTATTCGTTGGGTTACCAAATGTGTCTCCATCATTATCGAAGTAATAGGTGTTTAAAACGCCTTCATCTATTTGTCCGTTACAGTTGTCATCAGCATTATTACAGACCTCATTGGAGAAAGGATTTACTGCAGCGTTGTTGTCATTGCAATCGAGGTTGTTGGAAACATATCCAATAGGCGCAGAGCAACCTTGAACACTAACGGAAGGATTTCCAAAAGTATCGTTATCGGCATCGAGGTAGTAGGTGTTTAATACGCCCTCGTCTATTTGACCGTTGCAATTATCATCTATTCCATTGCAGGTTTCGTTTGCATAATTCAGAGTAAGAGTTACTTCGTCGTAAGCTGCAGGACAAGTTGAGTTGCTTATCGTCCAACGAAAAGTATATGACCCAGGAACAGAAACTGTGACGTTACTGTTGTTCGAACTGGAGTTTTCAAAAACCGCTGTTCCCGGCCCAGATACGAAAGTCCAAATTCCGCTAGAAGGTCCCGCGTTGTTGGCTGAAAGGGGGTATGTCAATCCGCAAAAGGTGGCGTCATCTCCAGCATTTGGAACAACTTGGTTGTTGTCGAAGGTTATGCTTACTTGATCAGAAGTAATGGGACAAACGCCATTGAAAATAGTCCATTGAAGGATGTAGGTTCCATTTGCGAAAACTTCGATAGAAGAAGATGGGCTGTTTGGATTGGAAAAGGATATAGAACCGGGACCACTAACCGTGAACCAGTTCCCAAACCCGAAGGTCGGATTGTTAGCAACTAAGAAGGTGGTTAAGCCACAAACATTCTGATCAATTCCGGCGTTAGCCAAGGTGGCATTGTTGTAAAATGTAATGTTCACATTGTCCGTAGTAACAACAGTCCCTTCGGTAATGGTCCATGAAAAAGTATATACGCCTTCAACCGAAACCGAAACTGAAGAGTTCTTAGAACTTGGATTGGAAAACGTTGCTGTCCCCGGCCCGGAAGCCTGTGTCCACAGGCCAGTGCCTGTTAACGGGTCGTTTGCATTCAAGGTAATGGAAAATCCGCAAGTCGATTGATCGAAACCGGCATTAGCGGAAGGCGCAGGAGGCCTAACGACACTTGCTTCCGCAGAAATCGACAATACAAAAAAGACACTTAAAATCGTGAATAGATGCTTTCGCATAAAGAAGTTTTTTAGTTCGAAACACTCAATAGACTGAACGCGTTCAATCTATTCAAAGATATCAATTGAACTACGTTTACTTCACCAAGAAGGTTCCCGATTTTGTGAAATTTTCAACACCTCCGCAAATGGAAGACATGACCAAGGTGTAGAAATACGTTCCTTGAGAAAGTTCGTCTTTTGATGGACAATAGATAGTCGGTGTAGACGCTTCAAAAATTAATTCGCCCCAACGATTGTAGATCTTTAAATCGTATGTGTTCAATAACGAGAACAATTCACTCTGTGGAAGTCCAGGTAAGAAAGGTGTCCAGCAAGGATTCAATAAATCACCATCCGTAACGGTTACAATGGTTGGATATTGAACCAATTCAATGGCAAACTGACTGGAAGAACTTTCAAGAATAGAGATGGTCTGAGTATCGGTACATCCAGAGGTATTGTCTGTTGCTAAAAGAGTATAGTCTCCGGTTACAGAAACATTTGGATTCAGACCGTTAATTCCATCTACTAAAAAACCATTTGCCGAGCTCCAAGCTAGACTGTAATCGTTTGAAGCATTCACAGCCACATTCAAAATTGGAATAACTGGATGAAGGCAACTTAGGGTGTCTTGAACACCTATGGATATAGAAGGAGTGGTGAAATTTTGAGCAACGATTGTGTTAGCAGATGATGTGCATCCATTCGAATTATCCGTCACAGTCAGCGAATATGTTCCTGCCGCGTTAGCAACAACATCTCCCGTTCCTTGTCCCGATTGAATTCCTGGGCCAGTCCAGTTATAGGCGGCTGTGACTGCATTTGTCGTAGAACTAATCGATACTGAAGGGGTGAGGCAATTCAAACCTGAAAGGCATGAAAGGTTAACCGTAGGAATATTGAAATCTGCCGTTACTGTTATTGTTTCAGTGTCGAAACAATTGTTGTTCAAAGTGGCGTTGACAACATATATTCCCGCATCGGCAACATTAATACTTGGGGTTGTTGAACCGCCATTGATTGTTCCGTTGTTAGTTGTCCAATTGAAGGCTGCATTGGGAAAGCCATTTACCATAGCTGATAAACTTCCATTCGGATTGTTGCAATTTAACTGCTGCGTTCCGCCCGTTATGATTTGAAAATCGGAATAATCAGCAACCATAGTTATGGTATCGAGAGCCTGACAAATTCCTTGGTAGTCGGTAATTACAGTATATAACCCCGGAGCGTCAACACCAACAGTAAATGCGTTTGTGCCTGTCGTGAAGTTACCACCAGAGGTAATCCACATGAAGGTGACACCATTTATGTTGCTTATGGAATTGATTGTTGCTAAAGGGTTTGCGCAATTGATATCGGAAAGGGCGCTGGCGTCAATAGTCAGCGGTTCGACAGTTACGATGAAATCTTGTTCTGAAATAATACCACATAAGTCGGTGTATATGACGTGATAAGTTGTGGAAGTATCTGGATTCGCAACAGGGCTTGCACCAGTTGAAGTGCTTAATGCTGTGGCTGGTGACCATGCAAAAGTTCCGTTTACATCTGCTCCACTTATGGTGAGAACTGCAGCCGCTCCTGGACAAATGGTTACATCATTTGTCGCGTTTAAAATATCTGGAGTTAAACAAACAGATTGGACATTTGAAAGTCCACCTGTTCCTGCAGTGAATCCCCAGTTCACCATGTTTTGTCCAGCGAAAATGGTATTCGTAATGTCTATAGTGGTTTGAAGACGAAGGACACATTCAAAGTAAACTGAGAACAATTGCGTTGAGGGTTCCCAAACGATGCGAACAGGGTGGTTCTGTCCATCTTCTGTGTTTGCGTTGGTAGCGCTCATTTGGACAGGTCCTGCTAAATTATCCACTGAAGTATGCGTAACATTTCCATTCCGTTGAATAGCAATGTGGTCATAAGCAGGGTCTGAGTATGGACTCTGATTCTGATACGTATCAAACTCAACAGCTAGACTCGTCCCGAAATTCAAATAACCCATTCCTCCCCCCGTTGCGCCAATGGCCGTCGTTCCTTGTGTATGCAAAACAAAACAAAGTCCGTCTGCGCCGTTTACATCAGTATAACCCAAAAGCATCTCAAAAGAAAGGTCGAAGGGCTGATTCAAATCGATTTGATCGGCATACCAAACCGTTCCGTTTTGAGTCCCAATAGCTGGAGTAAGCTGGTAACAATCGTTTCCAGTAGCCGTTGCAGATCCGTTTAAGAAATAAGCTTGTCCGTACAGGGAACCAAGGCTTAAAAAAGAGAGTGCTAATAAGAGTAAATTTTTCATAATGGAAAGAGTGAAGTAAATATACGCATTTACTTCATTTCACGAACCTTTCTGAGTTGATCGTATGCCTCTTGAGCCGCTTTCTGATACTCATCAACCAAATCTTTCACTTTAATAGGATGATATTTCATAGCCATTTTTCGGAATGCTTTTTTTTACTTCCTCATCGATAGCGCAGTAAAAGAGGCAAAAGAGTACGATTACAAGATCATTCCTCCGCCTATTGTATTTAAGTGTTGTGGATCTACGAGAATAAACGAACCCGATGCTTGCTGCTTCAAGTATGAATCGTAAGGGATTTCTTCTGAAGATATAAATTCGACCTCTCCAATTTCATTTAATTGAAGCGTTGTTGTTTCTTCGTTTGAAAGCGTTTCTATATTCAACTTGGAATGAATTCCAGATACCATGACCATTGTCTTCAATGTTCCAATGCGCAATATTAGTTTTTGCTGAAGAGCCATTGGTTTTTCAAAGAACCAACAAATTTTAGCGGTGAACGACGACGATTTTGAACAAGGCTCAGAGCTTAATGTGAGCATGTCGCCGCGTGAAATATCAATGTCATCACTTAGCGTGATTGTAACAGACTCGCCATGAACGGCAATATTTCTAGAGTCTTCACCCAAGTAAATGCCTGTAATAGTCGATTTTTTTTCAGACAGCGCAACAGCAATTTCGTCGCCAATGCGAAATCCGTTTCCAGCGATTCGGCCTGCGTAACCGCGGAAGTCTTGAAATTCAAATTTTTGAGGACGAATGACATATTGAACAGCCAATCGTGTTGGCGAGTTCTGGTGGTCTTGAGCAAGGTCTACATTTTCCAAAGTTTCAATAAGCGTATAACCTTTGTACCAAGACATTGCTTCGCTTTTGTTTATGACATTATCCCCTCCGAGCGCACTAATGGGAATGAAATCACAAGTTGAAACATTTACACTTTTTAGTAATTCTTGAAATTGTTCGACAATCGCATTGAATTGTTCTTCAGAATAATCAATGAGATCCATTTTATTTACACAAACAACGAGATGCTTAATTCCTAATAAAGAAGATAAAATTGTATGTCTACGCGTTTGTTCTAAAATCCCTTTTCGCGATTCTATTAAGATCACAGCGGCATTTGCGGTAGATGCGCCAGTGACCATGTTGCGGGTATACTCAATGTGTCCAGGAGTGTCTGCGATAATGAATTTTCTTTTCGGCGTAGCGAAATATCTGTACGCAACGTCAATTGTAATTCCTTGTTCGCGTTCGGCTTTCAATCCGTCTGTGTAGAGAGATAAGTCGATGTAGTCAAATCCTTTACTCTTACTTTTTAATTCAATGGCAGATAGTTGGTCTTTGAATATTTTTTTGCTATCGTAAAATAAACGTCCAATCAACGTGCTCTTTCCAGCATCAACACTTCCGGCCGTTGTAAATCTTAATATGTTTTTCATTTTACGTCTTCTAAACTTTCTGTTTTTTCGTTTGTTGAAAGGCTTGGCTAATTCAAATTCAGAACAACAATTTGAGCCACTTCTTTCGCTTGTACTTTTAATTCAGGGACGGCAACAGATTCCCAAAGTTCACCTTTGAGATTAACACCGAGGGTATACAAGCAAGGAACTTTCTTGTTGTTAGAATCTATAATTTCGTAGGTTTTCAAGTCTATTCTTGTCCCCAAATTAAGTTCGTCTTGACTAAGAAGTCCTTCGATAAATAATTTGTGAAGCAAATAATTCTCAGATTCTTTCAAATTGGATTGAGGGCCTGTGCAATTGATTATGCGCGAAACCTTAATTGTTTTGAATTTGTTTGATTTTTTATTGAAAAGCATAACTTCGAGATGCGTTCCAGCATCGGAAATATTATGAATTTCACCAGCAATCACATCAAGCATTTTATTCATGCGAAGATTCTGCATTTTTCGATAAATATGTGGAGCAATTCGATGTCTTGAAGCACCCCAAATATGACGCAAGTGACGCATGAAAGATTTCTTTTCAGCAACAGTAAGTTTCTTCCAGATCTCTTGAGTTTTACTTCTTAAAGCATCTACAACAGGCTCAGAAGTAATTCCAAGCTTACTTAGTTTTTTTACTTCAGCATTTACCTTTTGTACGAGATAAGTCAATGAGAAATTTGGATCTTCTAAATTTAAGTCGAAGGTGTATGCTATGTTGTTGTGCAAATGAGGAATAACGTTGAATCCGTTCGTAGACACAGCATAAATCTTATTTTGAAAATGGTTCTCAACCAATCCCAATGTAGTGTCTACCATAGTTAAACCATTTCCAATGATTAAGATATCTAGGTCCGGCTCAAAGTTGGTAATGGCCTCCATTTTCCATGGGTTTTGGAAATACCGAAAATGATTGATATCTAGTTTTTGTCTCAACACTTTGTTACTCGGGGTTTGATTCCCCGTAGAAAGAACAACTTGATTTGCAATGATGTGATCACCACTCTCTGTTGTAACCGTGTATTTGTCGTCGAGTACGGTTATGTTTCGAGCTAAGGAATAAATACATTCGATTTGTATGTTTTTAGTCTCAGCCATTTCGATTGTTTCATCCCAAATGGAAGACAGGTATTGTCTATAAATATCTCTTGGAAGGAACGAATTCGCGAGTGCTTCTCTGTTGAATGAATCAAAAGAATTTTGTTTGCAAACCCAATTTAAAAAATGATCGGGATCGTCGGAAAAGGCACTCATTCGCTTGGTTGCAACATTCAACAAAAACGCTGAAGAGCTGGGGTTGTAGGCAATTCCTTTGTTGAATGATTCAAGTTTGTCAATAATAGCAATAGAGCATTTTTTTTGCGCAGACTTCACAATGTTTGCAAGGACTAAGGTTCCTGAAAATCCGGCACCAATGATTGTGATATCTGAGTTGAAATTTTTCATACAACGGGATTAAAAATATCCTTGTTTCTTTCTGTCCTCCATGGCTGTTTCAGATCGAGCATCATCGCTGCGCGTTCCTCTTTCAGTAACATCTGAAGTTGCTATTTCCGCTATAATTTCGTCAATACTGTTTGCAATACTCTCAACTGCACCTGTGCAAGTAATATCACCAATGGTTCTGAATCGAACGGGTTTGGTTGAAATTACTTCATTGGGTTGAAGCGGAAGGAATTCGGATGCCGCAAGCAAACTACCTCTTCTTTCAAAGACCGGTCTGTTATGACTGAAGTACAAATTGGGAAGTGGAATGTTTTTCTCCTTTATGTAATTCCAAATATCTAATTCTGTCCAATTGCTTAAGGGGAAAACACGGAAATGTTCACCGAATTTTTTTTCTGCATTGAAAATATTCCACAGCTCTGCTCTTTGATTTTTTGGATCCCATTGTCCAAAGGCATTTCTATGTGAAAAGAAACGTTCTTTCGCACGTGCTTTTTCTTCGTCACGTCTTGCACCTCCCAAGGCTGCATCGAATTGAAATTCAGAAAGAGCATCGAGTAAGGTTATTGTTTGAAGCGCATTTCGGCTTGCATTGGGCCCTGTTTCTTCGGTTGCTTTTCCTTCATCAATAGAAGTTTGAACATAACGAACGATTAACTCAGCATTGAGTTGGTTGGCTAAGTTATCTCTGAAGGTTAGTGTCTCTTCGAAGTTGTGTCCGGTGTCAATATGTAACAAAGGAAAAGGAATAGCAGCTGGCCAAAAGGCTTTTTTGGCAAGATAAGTCATCACAATACTGTCTTTTCCTCCTGAGAATAAGAGTACGGGCTTATCGAATTGCGCGGCAGTTTCTCTCAATATGAAAATAGATTCAGCTTCTAGCTCTTCTAAATGGGTCATGATGAATGTTTCTCTAATTGAATATTATTCAGTATTTCATTCACTGATTCTTGAACACTTTGATGGGTATTGTCTAATGTGAAATGAGCAAAAGAGGGAACGTCAAATGCACTGTCGATGCCAGTGAAACCTTTTATTTCGCCTCTACGCGCTTTTGCGTATAGGCCCTTCATGTCTCTACGTTCACATTCTTCTAGCGTTGTGGAAAGATAAACGGCGAATAATTTCTCTGAAGGAATGACAGATTGCACAATTTCTTGGGCCTCTTTCTTGGGCGTAATAAGGCAGCAAATCACACAAACTCGAGACTTGAGCATAAGATTGGCAACTTCAGCGGCACGTCTAACATTCTCTATGCGATCTTCGTCTGTAAATCCAAGGTTGTTGTTTAACCCAAATCTCAAGTTATCTCCATCCAATAGCGCTGTAACAATTCCTTTTTGCTCGAGAACGTCTTTTATTTCCTTGGCTATAGTAGATTTCCCCGAACCTGAAAGCCCCATAATCCAGATAACTTTAGGATAGAACCGAACGGGAACCAAAGGATTCACGTTGGCTTCAACTTCGAACGGGTAAATTAGATTTTGACTCATGTTAATATGCGTTTTTATCTCCTCTGAAAACCAATAGTGCCGTCCGGAATATTATTTTCAAATCTGTATATATCGAAAAGTTTTCAAAGTACAACGCATCGAGTTCGACGCATTTACTTCATTCCTCGCTCCTTTCTGAGTTGATCGTATGCTTCTTGAACCTTAATGAATTTTTCTTGAGCCGCTTTCTGATACTCATCTCCCAAGTCTTTCACTTTATCAGGATGGTATTTCATAGCCATTTTACGGAAGGATTTTTTCACTTCCTCATCTGTAGCAGTAGCCTCAATCTCTAAAATTTTATAGGCTGAAGCCGCATCTTTATAGAACATGGCTTGAATGCTTTCGTAGTCTTTCTGACTAATGTTTAAGTCCGCTGCAATCTGCTTTATTAATTCGGCTTCTGCCTTCGCCACTTGTCCGTCAGACTTAGCAATTCCAAATAAATAATGAAGCAATTGCAGACGCATCGGGTGCTCCATGAAGTCGCGAATCTGATGGCACACTTCACGAACAGGAATATCCTTATTCAAAAGTTCTTTTAAGATTCCTATTTTTTCTGCTGCCGCCGCAGGTCCGAATTGCCTGTCGAAAAAATCTCTGATATATTGAAGCTCGCTCTTCATGAGCTTTCCGTCTGCTTTCATAACAGCAGCAGACAAGACCAAAAGAGCTGAAGAGAAATCTCCGCTCTGCGTATGTCTAGCGTAGGTTCTCGGACGAGCACCTGCTTGTTGCTCTTGCGTGCTCAACGATTTGTCCTCGGCCATGTAGCCAACTGCAAATCCAATTAATCCGCCAATTGGTCCGCCAAGAGCCCAACCAATTGCGCCACCTAACCATTTTCCAAATGCCATAATTTATTCAATAATAATTCCAACCGGACAATGATCCGATCCCATAATTTCATTCAAGATAAATGCATCTTTTACATGTGGAAGAAAATTCTCACTCACCATGAAGTAATCAATTCTCCATCCTACATTCTTCGCACGCGAGTTGAAACGCGCACTCCACCAACTGTACTTCACCACTTCCGGATGAAAATGTCTGAAGGAATCTTTGTATCCTGAAGAGATGAATGTTGAAAGTCCATCTATTTCGCGTTGGGTATATCCAGCGCTCTTGTTGTAATTGCTTTTCGGATTGGCCAAGTCAATGGCTTGATGCGCCACGTTCAAGTCTCCGCATAAAACAACCGGTTTCGTCTTTTCTAATTTCTGAAGATGCTTCAATAAATCGGCATCCCACGTTTCTCTGTAATCCAATCGAGCCAATTCTGATCCGCTATTCGGAACGTAGGTATTCACCAAGAAAAATTTGTCGTACTCTGCCGTAATGATTCTTCCTTCCTGATCGTGCTCTTCAATGCCTAATCCGAAAGTAACGCTCAAAGGTTTCTCTTTAGAAATAAGCGCAGTGCCGCTATAACCAGGACGCACAGCAGAACTCGAGTAAATGTGATAACCTGAAATGTTTTGCAAGGCTTCTTGAACCTGCGCATCGTTGGCTTTGGTTTCCTGCAAGCAAAGCACATCTGGATTCATGGTTTGAAAATCTTCGAAGAAGGTTTTCTTAGTGGTTGCGCGAACGCCGTTTACGTTGAATGAAATAAGTTTCATAATAATTACATGTTTCGTCTATACTGTCCGCCAACGTTAAATAGGGTAGAGGTGATTTGTCCAAGAGAACAATACTTCACCGACTCCATTAATCTTTCAAATAAATTTTCTTGCGTGATTGCAATTTTTTGAAGTTGAATTAATTCTTCAGCAGCTTCAGTAGCGAATCCTTTTTGAAGATTCGATACCGTTTGAATTTGAAACTCTTTTTCTTCTTCGGTCGCGCGAATGATTTCTTTTGGAAGAACGGTCGGCGAACCTTTGGAAGACAGGAACGTGTTCACTCCAATAATAGGAAACTCGCCTGTGTGCTTCAATGTCTCGTAGTACAAACTTTCTTCTTGAATCTTTCCACGTTGATACATGGTCTCCATGGCTCCAAGAACTCCGCCACGCTCCGTGATTCTGTCAAACTCTGTCAATACGGCTTCTTCAACCAGCTCGGTAAGTTCTTCTGTAATGAACGAACCTTGCATTGGATTTTCGTTTTTCGCTAAGCCCAATTCGCGGTTAATGATTAATTGAATAGCCATTGCTCTGCGAACACTTTCTTCCGTTGGAGTGGTTATAGCTTCGTCATAAGCGTTCGTGTGTAAACTGTTGCAGTTGTCGTAGATAGCATACAAGGCTTGAAGTGTTGTACGAATATCGTTGAAGTCAATTTCTTGCGCGTGCAAACTTCTTCCGGAAGTTTGAATGTGGTATTTCAACATCTGCGCGCGGGGGTTTGCTCCGTACTTCTTTGCCATGGCTTTCGCCCAAATGCGACGCGCCACTCTTCCAATTACGGCATACTCCGGATCAATTCCGTTGCTGAAGAAGAACGACAAGTTCGGTCCGAACTCGTTAATGTCCATGCCTCTGCTGAGGTAGTATTCAACATAGGTAAATCCATTCGCTAGTGTGAACGCCAATTGCGTAATCGGATTTGCACCCGCTTCTGCAATGTGGTAACCTGAAATAGATACGCTATAGAAATTTCTTACTTTATGTTGAATGAAATACGACTGCACGTCTCCCATTAAACGCAAGGCAAATTCAGTCGAGAAGATGCAAGTGTTCTGCGCTTGGTCTTCTTTTAAGATGTCTGCTTGAACAGTACCGCGAACAACGCTTAAGGTTTCAACTTTAATTTTTTCGTAAACGGAAGCTTCTAAAACTTCGTCGCCTGTGCAACCGAGAAGCATCAATCCAAGTCCGCTGTTTCCTTCCGGAAGAGGACCTTGATAAGTGGGACGTGTTAATCCTTTGGCTTCCCATTTCGCTTTCAGAACTGCTTCAACCTTCGCTTCTAATTTGTTTTCACGAATGTGTTTTTCACACGCTTGATCAATGGCCGCATTCATGAAGAAGGCGAGGAGCATAGGCGCCGGACCGTTGATGGTCATGGATACCGAAGTCTTCGGGTCAGATAAATCGAATCCGCTGTATAATTTTTTCGCGTCGTCTAAGCAACAAATACTTACGCCCGAGTTACCCACTTTTCCGAAAATATCCGGACGATATCCAGGATCGTTTCCATACAAAGTAACACTATCAAACGCAGTAGACAAGCGCTTTGCAGGCATGCCCAAACTCACGTAATGGAAGCGACGATTCGTTCTTTCCGGTCCGCCTTCACCCGCGAACATACGCGTGGGATCTTCGCCTTCACGTTTGAATGGGAAGAGACCTGCGGTGTAAGGAAATTCTCCAGGAACATTTTCTTGAAGCGACCATTTCACAATGTCTCCCCACGATTTGTATTTCGGAAGAGCAACTTTCGGAATGCGTGAATGTGAAAGCGATCGGGTAGAGGCTTCCATTTGAATTTCTTTGTCGCGTACTTTAAAGGTAAAGATGTCTCCGCTGTACGAAGCTTTCTTCGCTTCCCAGTTTTGAAGAAGGTTCCACAAGTGTGGATCGAAATCCATTTTAATGCGATCGAACGAAGCTTCCAAATGTTTGATGGAAATTTCTTTGGTCTCATTGTTCTCTCCTTCGCGAAGCGCATTCAGCGCGATGTTCAGTCCGTATAATTTTTCTGCAATTTCTGATTGCTTGTTCACCCAAGCGTCGTAGGCGCGATTGGTTTCAGCAATTTCAGAGAGGTAGCGTGTTCTGTTTGGTGGAATGATATAGACCTTCTCGCTTTGCTCGGCGGTAAGTTCAAACGTTGTTTGAAATTTAGCTTGTGTCTTTTCATTCAGCTTGTCAATGATCATGCGGAACAAGCTATTCGTTCCTGGATCGTTGAATTGCGAAGCAATGGTTCCAACCACAGGAAGGCTGTCTTCTGGCGCATCCCACAGTTGGTGGTTGCGAATGTATTGCTTGCGCACATCGCGAAGCGCATCTAACGCACCGCGTTTGTCGAACTTGTTAATCGCAACCACATCGGCGAAATCGAGCATGTCGATCTTCTCCAATTGACTGGCTGCGCCGAATTCCGGAGTCATGATGTACAATGCGACATCGCTGTGATCCATGATTTCCGTATCGCTTTGCCCAATGCCACTCGTCTCTAAAATAATGAGATCGAATCCGGCAACTTTCAACACGTTAACCGCTTCGGCTACGTGCTTGGAAAGCGCGAGGTTACTTTGACGTGTTGCAAGCGATCGCATGTAGACGCGGTCGTTTTTAATGGCGTTCATTCTTATGCGATCGCCAAGTAATGCACCGCCAGTCTTTCTTTTCGAAGGGTCGACGGATATAATGCCGATGTGCTGATCAGGAAAATCTAAGAGGAATCTTCGCACCAGTTCGTCGACCATGCTAGATTTTCCTGAGCCTCCTGTTCCAGTAATTCCTAAAACAGGCGTTTTAGAAAGCTTCGCTTTTTCATGAAGCTCAGCAATAAATGTGCTGTGTTCTTCAGGAAAATTCTCAGCCGCTGAAATAGCTTGCGCCAAACACGCGTCTTTTTTAGACGCAATATCTTCAATAGTATAATTCAATGTCTTTCCAGTTGGAAAATCGCATCGCTCAACCAAATCGTTGATCATGCCTTGAAGTCCCATGGCGCGTCCATCATCTGGATGATAAATACGCACAATGCCGTAGGCCTGCAGTTCCGCAATTTCTTCAGGAAGAATAGTTCCACCTCCACCACCAAATATCTTAATGTGTCCACAGCCTTTTTCCATCAATAAATCAAACATGTATTTGAAATATTCGGTATGACCGCCTTGATAGCTAGTCATGGCAATGGCTTGCGCATCTTCCTGAATGGCAGTGTTCACAACCTCTTCAACGCTTCTGTCGTGACCCAAGTGAATGACTTCACATCCGGTCGACTGAATAATTCTGCGCATGATATTTATTGCAGCATCGTGTCCGTCGAAAAGCGACGCTGCGGTTACAATACGAATCTTGTTTTTTGGAATATATGGAATGGCTTCTTGCATAGTTCAATTATAGTGTCGCGAATTTACGAATTGCACAGCGAAAACCTCAATTTTCTAAACGCTTATCTTGAGTTATGGAAATGTTAAGGTGTTAAAGATAGATTCACCTTTATTTAACGCTGTAGAAATGTAGTTCGAGAAAGAATCGAATTTCTTTGTTTTATGCAAGACGATTTAAAATTGCCTTATACGCCATCTGGCCTGGAGAATGACTTCGCTCATTTTTCAAGGGCTTTCGCACACCCTGCACGTGTGACTATTCTTTTGGAAATGATTAAAAGCAACGGTGTGGTTGAAGGGAGGGTAGTTGATGTACCTGGCATGTCGCCTTCAACTGTGATACAGCATCTCCGAGAAATGAAGAAGAGTAGTATTATCGACGGAAGAATCTTCGGTATGCGCTCTAAGTATTGGATTTCCGCAGAAGCGTTGCTCTTTTTTGGTAATATTTCGAAAGAGTTCTTTATCCGTTTCGAAACATTGGCTTAACATTGAGGGGTTAATGTTAACTCAGAGATAATTTATTTTTTGATACTTATCAACTTATCTGTATTTGTTTCGCATTCATGAAAATGAATGGTCAAATGAAAAAAATATCAGTCTTGTTTTTATTGGTTTTAACATGTTTAACCGCTGGTGCTCAGGCTATAATTAAAGGAACTGTTTTAAATTCTTCTGCAGAACCCATTGTTGGGGCCATTATTATGGTTGACGGAACCGCTTTTGGTGCGGCCTCAAACGCTTTTGGCGAATATCGTATTGATGTGAAGTCGGGAGGCAATTATTCTTTGGAAGTGAAGGCCATTTCATACGCGACTCAGAAAATTTCAGGAATAGAAGTCGCTTCAGGAAAAGAAATAAAGGCCGATATCGTTCTTCAATCCGAATCATTCATGGTTGGCGGAGGAGTGGAAATTAAAGACTTCCGCAAGACCAGTTCAGAGGCGGCGGTGATTATGGAAATGCGCGAGGCGAAAGGAGTTGTAAGTGGAGTAGGTGCGGTTCAAATTCAAAAAGGACAAGATAGAAACGCGTCTGAAGTAGCACGACGAATTCCAGGGGTAACTATCATAGACAATCGATTTGTTATGGTACGTGGACTAACCGAGCGTTACAATGCAGTTATGATGAATGGAATACTTGTTCCTTCCTTAGAGCCAGACGTTCGTTCGTTTTCCTTCGATTTAATTCCGAGTCAGGCAATAGATCGTTTCCTCATATTTAAATCTCCTTCTCCAGATCTTCCAGGTGAATTTGCCGGAGGAGCTATTAATGTTTACACGAAGAATTTCCCAGACTACAGGACTTCGTTAGATGTTAGCATGGCAACGAACTATCGTTCGAATACAACAGGACAAGAATTTTTAAGCAATGTGAATTCGAAGTCAGAGGCTTTAGGTTTCGATAACGGCACACGGGATTTGCCTTCAATTTTTCCGGCGAACATATCAAGCAACATTTCTGATCAAGACGCTAGAACCCTGAGCCAAGCTCTTCCCAATACGTGGGGGTACAAGTCGGAAACAGCATTACCCGACCGTCGTGTGAACGTGTCGTTTGGCAAGCGTTTTCAGACAGAAAAAATTCAATTCGGAAATTTCACTTCCATTAGTTATTCGAGAACGGCTCAACGACAAAATTCTCATCGTCTAGATTATAACGTGTTTGATCCAGCGACTCAAGTCAGTGACACGGTGTTTTCATTCAACGATATGATCTATCAGAAGAATGCCAACGTGGGTGTGCTTCACAACTGGGGAATGAAGACCGATAAAAGTTTTATCGAGTTCAAAAACTTCTTGAATCAAAACGGTTTGCAGTCGAATACCTTCAGAACAGGACGTGCCTTGGAGGAAGGAAACTACCGTCAAGAATATTCCTTCCGTTACACCGAGCGACGCATGTACAACACGCAACTGACGGGAACTCATGAACTGTTTAACGGCAAAGGAAGTCTGAATTGGGCATTGGGTTATGCACAAACAAGAAGAAACGACCCTGATTGGAAGCGTATTCGTTATACCCGTCCATTGGATGGTTCTGATGAGAACTTCCACGCTTACTTCACAACAGTGGCTCAGCCATTCTATTCGGGAAGACTATTTATGAGTTTGAAGGAAGATGTGCGCACCTATGCCGCTAACTATGAGCATAAATTGAAACAATTAAACTCCAATAAAGAGAAGCCTAAATTTGCTACGTTGAAAGCTGGTTTTTACATTGAAGACAAAGACCGTGATTTTAGCTCACGAAATTTAGGTTACGTCATTGATGCGTTTAATTTCAATTGGAATAAGGATACCACCAGTATTGCAAACATTCTTGCGCCTTCTAACATGCAAGATTCAACTGGGTTTACTCTTGGTGAAGACACTCGTGGGGCTGACAGGTACCATGCCTCTTCAAATCTTTATGCAGGATACGCCATGCTTACTTTGCCATTTGAGCGACTAACTGTTTCTGGTGGACTTCGTTTAGAACAAAATGCACAGGTATTAACCAGTGCGGACATTACAGGAACTCCAATTAGAGCATCATTAGATTCATTGGTTTTCCTTCCTTCAATAAATGTCTCTTATACATTAAGTAAGAAAACAACGTTAAGAGCGGCTTATGGAAAAACAGTGAACAGACCTGAGTTTCGTGAATTGGCGCCTTTCAGCTTCTATGATTTCGAGAACAACTTCATCAATACTGGAAATCCTAATCTGACCTTTTCAACCAATAAAAACGCGGATATTCGCATAGAGCATTACCCCTCGAACACAGAGTTCTTAAGCGCTGCATTGTTCTACAAAGAATTCAATAATCCGATTGAGCCGTATTTCGTTCCGGGAGTTGGTTCAGGAGGTACCCGCAGTTTCGCTCCGGGTAACGCATTGGGCGCAACCAGCTACGGTGTTGAGTTCGACATTCGCAAGTCGCTGAAGGAAATGACTTCAAACAGAATACTTCAGAACTTAACGGTGGTTGCGAATGCTTCCTTCATTAAGTCAGACATTCAAGTGAGCGCAGAAGGTGTTGCCTCAGGATTGAATCCGAATCGTCCAATGGTAGGTCAGTCTCCTTACATCATTAACGGAGGATTGTATTACGACAACGATTCAACCGGATGGCAAGTAACGGTATTATACAATCGTATTGGCCCACGTGTAACCATTGTGGGTATTCCTGATATTCCTGAGGTGTATGAAATGTCTCGCGACATGTTAGATATAACCATTACGAAATCATTCAAAAACGGATTCTCTGTTCGCGCTGGTGTTCAAGATGTATTGAAACAAGATTTTGTTTTCCTTCAAGATGCTAATCAAGATGGTAAATTAAGTCGCGCCAATGATCAACGTTTACAATACTTCAACCGAGGTAATTACTGGAGTGTAACACTCAGTTATAAGTTCAGAGAAGATGTAAAGCAGACTCAAAAGAAGAAGTAGACTTAACATTCTCTTAAAGCACATAACATTCTGATGAGAATTGTATAATGAATACATAAGTTATTCATCATCTTCTCATAAAGAATAAAGGGCAATTTTGCCGAAACAAATTCAAAACATGAAAAAACTTTTATTCTCTTGCGGTCTCGCATTGGCTGCATTTGCGGGTCATTCGCAGATTGTGGTAAGTGGTAACATTGACATCAATGGAACTACCACATGGACCAACAACAACATTTACATCCTTTCAGGTTTCGTAAAGGTTACGGCTAACGATACCTTGGTTATTCAACCGGGTACTATTATCAAAGGTGATTTGGTAACAAAAGGATCTTTGATCATTGAGCGTAGCGGATTTCTTCGTGCAGAGGGAACGCCAGAGCAACCAATTGTAATGACTTCTCAAAAGGCAGCTGGACAAAGAAGCTACGGCGATTGGGGAGGCTTAATTCTTTGCGGAAGAGCAAGTGTTAATACACCAGCCAATGCTGGTAACGGAACTTCAGCTGGAGAAGCTATTGTTGAAGGTGGAGTAGGTTCTATCTATGGCGGTGGCGCTACGCCAAACGATAATGACAATTCGGGTATTATTCGTTATTTTCGTATCGAGTTCGGCGGGATTCCTTTCCAACCAAATTCTGAAATCAATGGGTTAACATTCTGTGGTGTTGGAAGAGGAACTACTGTAGATCACATTCAAGTGTCTTACGCTGGTGACGATGCTTACGAATGGTTCGGTGGTACTGTTAATGTAAAGAACATTATCGCATACCGCAACTGGGACGATGATTTCGATACAGACTTCGGGTACCGTGGAAATGTGCAATTCGCACTTTCAGTTCGCGATCCACAAATTGCTGACCAATCGGGTTCAAACGGTTTCGAGTCAGACAACGATGCTAGCGGAAGCACTGCAATTCCAAATACACAACCACACTTTTCAAATGTAACTATTGCTGGACCACTTTTGTTCAACAGCACCATCAATTCAAACTACAAGCGTGCTTTGCACTTAAGAAGAAGAACTGAGTGCAGCCCATTGAACAGTGTTTACGCTGGTTATCCAGTTGGATTGTTAATCGAAAGTGCCTCAACACAAGGAAACGCGACAGCGAATAACCTTCGTTTTAAAAACAACGTGTTGGCTCAAATGAACGATACATTGGCTACTGTAACAACAGCTAATCCAAACAACATCAACGCTGGTTTCAACATTTCTACCTTCTTCGCTGCGAACAACAACGCGAATTACAATGCAGGAACAGATTTAGGTTGGAACGGCATGAGCTTAACCAATCCAGATTTCACACTTCAACCAACTTCAGTTTTAACAACAGGTGCTGATTTCACAGATACTTATTTGCAAGATGCGTTCTTTACTCCGGTAGATTTCCGCGGAGCTTTCGGTTCTGAAAACTGGACATCTTGTTGGGCAGAGTGGGATCCACAAAATGCTGATTATTCTACTGCAATGAACAACGCAATCACAGCTTCTTTAACAGCTTCTGGTGCTACTTCAATCTGCGCAGGTTCTGTTGTAACTCTTGACGCGTCTTCAACTGATGCAAACTCAACTTACACTTGGAACAATGGCTCAGTAGGAAATTCTCAAGATGTAAACAACACCGGTTCTTTCAGCGTAATCGCTAGAAGCAGCAAAGGTTGTACTGCAAACTCAAACGTTGTTAACGTGACCGTAAATGAAAACCCAACTGTATCTATCACTGCAAACGGAAGTACTTCTTTCTGCACGGGTGGAAGCGTTGAAATCGCTTCTTCTCAAGTGGGTGGAAACGTTTGGAACACAAACGCTACAGCTGATGCAATTACTGTAACCGCAACAGGTGACTTCTCTTTGGAGTACACAGATGCAAACGGATGTTCAGCTTCTTCAAACACCATTAGCGTAAACGTTAGTGATTCTCCAATACCGACTATCTCTGCTAACGGAAGCACTTCAATTTGCGACGGTTCTGCTGTAACATTAACAGCTTCTGCTGCTGATTCTTATGCTTGGACATTTAACGGAGCTGGACTTGCTGAAACAACTCAGTCTATTGATGTTACGTTAGAAGGACTTTACACAGTGAATGTAACAAACACAGATGCATGTAACGGTGTTGGTTCATCAACTCCAATTTTAATCAATGTAAATCCAACTCCAACAGCTGATGCATCTTTCTCTCAAACCAACGGAAGCTTCACGGTTCAGTTCTTAAACAACTCTACCAACGCATCTTCATACTCTTGGGATTTCGGTGACGGAACAACTTCAACTTCAACCAACCCTTCGCACATCTTTGCAACCGGTGGTGACTTTACAGTGGTTCTTACCGCAACAAACGGAGATTGTTCAAGCACATTCACCATTAACTTAACTAGCGTTGCAGTTTCTGAAAACGTTGCTTTCGAAGACCTAATGGTTTTCCCTAATCCAACAGAAAACGAATTGAACATTCAATTCAGCGCTATCGATGCTGGTATGATGAATGCAACGATCTTCAATGTAGCTGGACAAATCGTTTCTGCTGAAGCATTCGCAGTAAACGCTGGAAACATGTTCCACACAATCGATACTTCAAAACTAGAAAGCGGAGTTTACTTCGTGAATCTTAACAACAACAATTCAAACATTACCATCCGTGTAATTAAGAAATAGTAGATTAAGTTTAGATTAGAAATGAGGAGCAGACTTCGGTTTGCTCCTTTTTTTTAATTTTTTTTTACCTTTTCCGGCTATTCGTTCCAAGCTTCTCGCTTCGCTCAAAGGCTTTCCACTGCTATCCGGGGTACTGAGGAACTGCGTTGTTGGAACTGCGTTGTTGGAAAATCAGAGATTTTATTACTACTTCGTAATTCCTACTTCGTAATTCCTACTTCGTAATTCGAAACGTCGAAGACATTCGTTGCTCTGCAACATTCGCCTCCGGCATTCGTGGCATTGCCACATTCGTGCTTCGCACATTAGTGGCTTTGCCACATTCGTGCTTACAGCACAATGTTTTTCTTCTGAAACAACCCATTCGCCTTATTCGGATCATCCAATTCCTGATAGAACAAAGAAGAAATTTCTTGAATAGTTTTTACTAATTCAGGAATACTTTTTCCACTGGTCATAACCGTTAGAATATAAGCATCGCCATCGATATAAATAATTCCAGATTCATGCAATTCGTGATTCACACCGCCGTCGCCCCATTCACCGAATTTGTGTGCAACCGGAGTTCCGGCAGGAAGTCCTTTTACAAATCCTTCTTTGAAATCACATTCCGTCAAAAGCTTAATTGCATATTCAGAATTTTCTACAGATAAATATCCCGCATTGTACAACACCTTTAAGAACACTGAAAAATCTTCTGCGGAAAGACTGTAATTAACGTCCATGATGTTCGGAACGGGCAATCCAACGTTGTCATAGGTTTTTTTGAATTGCGCGACATTCAAATTCTTCTTCAACAAAAACGTCGCGTTGTTGTCGGAATATTTAATCATGTAATCCAATAGCTCTTTGATGGTATACGTTTTTCCAACTTCAATTTGTTTTGAATTGTATGACTGACTCGGGATGTATTGTCCCGCTTCGAAGGTCACAGGTGCATTTAGTATTCCCGGCTGATATTCTTCAAACTTTAAATAAGAAATGAGAATGGGAACCTTAATTAACGATCCCGGATGAAAAGGAACCTTTCCTTGAAAGCTCATCCAATTCCCCTTTTTGAAATCACGCAAATAAACAGCAGCGTTATTCAACAACCCCGCTTTTTTCTTTTCCGCAACAAGCGCATCTACTTTCGTTTTGAAAGAACTATACAATGCCGATTCATTTTCAGGCTCGGCATATTCCAAAGGCTTAATGTACTCGTAACCGAGCAGACGCTTAATGTTATAGGAGCACTCGCCAGAATTGACAGACGTCTCTTCCTTTTTTACAGAAACTTTTTTAGCGACAATATATGTCGCTGCACTGCATAGCACAGAAGCAGCAAGCACTGCGGTGAGCGCTTTCTTTTTTGAAATCATATTTTAATACGTGTTGGTTCGTCCCTTGCAGTGGACGCCGTGAAGATATGTCCTTCATTGAAACTTTGAATTTGAAGTGACTGTCTGTTTTCCTTCACTCTTGGATTTCAATCCGCAACTAACGTCGAAGACATTCGCCTCTGGCATTCGTGCTTTGCACATTCGTAACTCCGTTACATTCGCAGCTCCGCTGCATTCGCCTCCGGCATTCGTGCTTCGCACATTCGTAACTCCGTTACATTCGTTGCTTTGCAACATTCGTCCTTCGGACTTCATTATCTTTGAAAGAAAAATGCGCTCAAAACTCATCGCCGGTAACTGGAAAATGAACACCTCTTGGGAAGAGGCGAAATCGTTATTCAACAATGTAAACGAATTTCCTTCTAACAACAAATCAATGGCCGTTTGTGTGCCGGCTTGTTATCTAGCTGGACTTTGTCCAACGCATCCAAATCTTTCGGTGTTCGCACAAGATTGCAGCGCACATGAAAAAGGAGCTTACACCGGAGAAATTTCAGCGAGTATGTTGGCTTCGTTAGGAGTGAAGGGAAGTTTGGTTGGACACAGTGAGCGCAGACAATACCACAACGAAACGTCAGAATTGTTGAAGCTAAAAGTAGATCAGCTGTTGGTCAATAATCTAACAGCAATTTATTGCATTGGAGAAACGCTTGAAGAACGTAACAACGAGTTGCACTTCTCTACAGTGACGAAACAGATTGAAGAAGTAATCGGACATCTTTCTGCCGATCAAATGAAGAACATTGTCATTGCATACGAACCCGTTTGGGCAATAGGCACAGGCGTTACAGCAAGCAATGAGCAAGCACAAGAAATGCATGCGCACATTCGCTCGTTCTTGAACACCATGTTCGGAGAAGTATCAAACAGCATTCAGATTTTATACGGTGGAAGCATGAACGCCGCAAATGCACAAGCGCTTCTGGCTTGTGAAGATGTTGACGGTGGTCTTATTGGAGGCGCATCATTGAAGGTGGCCGATTTCGAATTTATTTACAACGCCTAATGCAATACACGGTTTACACGTTTCTAGTTTCTCCGCTTATTCCGGGAAACGATTTGGTTATTGCTTCGTTAAGCGAATTGGCATTTGACAGTTTTCAAGAAACTGAAGAAGGAGTAGAGGCTTATGTGCCAACACAATTCGATACAGAAGAATTGCAACATGCTTTGTTGGAATTAACCCTTGAAGATGTGACCATTCATTTCTCGAAGAAAGAAATGGAAGACATCAACTGGAATGCTGAATGGGAATCTCAATTCGATCCCATTGACGTCGACAATCTATGTCGCGTTAGAGCTCCCTTTCACGAAGCGAAAGCTGGCGTCCTCGATTTAATCATTGAACCGAAGATGAGCTTCGGAACGGGTCATCATGCCACCACGTATTTGGTCTTGCAGAAAATGTTTGAGCTCGATTTCAAAGACAAGGAAGTGATTGACATGGGAAGCGGTACTGCCGTTCTTGCCATTGCCGCAGAGAAACTCGGCGCGAAGAAAGTTTGGGCCATTGACATAGATGAGTGGGCGTATGAAAACGCCATTGAAAATATAGAGCGTAACAACTGTTCGAAGATTGAAGCACTTTTGGGAGTGGAAGATTTGTTGGAAGGAAAAACCGCAGACATCTTCATTGCGAACATCAATCGCAACATTCTTCTCGCTCAAGCGAAACACTACGAGAACAGCACCAAATCAGGAGCTCCATTATTGCTAAGCGGATTCTACGAGAACGACGTCCCTGCATTGTTAGAAGCATTCTCTGCCTTCGAATGGAAAGAGACTCGCGTTCGCGATGAGTGGACGATGTTGTTTCTTGTTCGTAAATAGGAGTCTGTTAAAGTTAAGAAAAGGGAAGAGAGGGGAAGAAAAGGGAAGATAAAAATCGTCGAAGACATTCGCACGAAGTGCATTCGTCGAAGACATTCGTTGTCTCAACTAATAGTGAAGATCTAGTATATGCGAAACCTCTTTCCGCAAATAAGGAAGCTCGGACCAAATGAATTGCCAGATTTTTTCGTTGGCTAGGTCGTCGTAAGAATGAACCACGTCGTTGCGGAGTTCTACGACTCGACGAGAATTTTTAATGCGCATAACACGGGTGTGATCGACTTTCACGATGTCGTGCATGGCTTCGCCAATAATAATGAGGTCGCGCTCTATGGCGCGACGCATCATTTTATTCGATAAGTATAATTTGAAATCTTCAACGGTTAAACCATTTGAAAACTCATGAATTTCGTCTATGGAACGAACAATGTCCGAGAGTAAATCTCGAACGTAACTATCCATTCTCGAAACCGAGTTTCTTTGCAAGTTCGTCGCTGATCGCTGGGAATTTTCTTCGTTCAACCAAGAAAGAAGTGAGCTCTGCGAACTCTTGAAACACGTAATGCTTCATAGCCGCTTCACGCAAATATCCTTTTCCTGTGCTTCCGCCTGTTCCCGCTCTTCCGCCAATCATGCGGTGAACCATGTTCATGTGTCTCCATCTCCAAGTCGCTAGCAACTCGTCAATGTCTAACAAGGAGTTGATGATTCTATACGGATTTTGAAGTATCGGATAGTCGCGATACAACATAATGAAGAGCCCAGCTCTTCTGGCTTTCGCGCTTAACTTTCTATTTTCAACGGGTTCGTTCGACATAAACAATTCGTCGAACGCTTTCAAGTTTTGCATTTCCATTTCACTCAATGAAGAGGAATAGGCGTTTCTGTATTGCGTGCAAAAATCTTCACTTCCCCAATATTTCTCTTCGAAAAATGGCATGCGCTCTAGCCAGTTGTTCACCAATTCCAAAAGCGTTGTTTCCTTCGCCAATGCATAAATGTGCTTCGCGTCTTCGCTGCGTAATTGACTGGTGAAATATTCTTGTCCATGACGCTCTTCCACTTTCAATCCAAGCAATGTCTCTAATACTTTGAATTGCATGCTCTGAAATCCACTAGCCGGACGAAGCATGTCGCGGAAGTCTAAGAAGTCTTGCGCCGACATGGTTTCCAAAATATTAATTTGATCAACCAAGATTCGAAGAATCTCAGTAACACGGTGCATGCGGTTTACAGCGATTTGCAACTCTGGACTGTTGTCGTTAATGTTCTCTTTCGCCAAAATGTCGTAAACAGACTTCATTTCAAACAGAATCTGCTTGAACCACAATTCATACGATTGATGAATGACAATGAATAACATTTCGTCGTGAGCGTGCTGACCTTGTTTGTCGCTCTCAAGCTCTTGGGCATTTAATACGTCGCCCAATTTTAAATAGTCGCTGTAATACATGCCTGCAAGTTACAAAGGCAAGTCTAGATAACCTTATTTCGATTTAATAAATCGGAAAAGACTTTTGTCAGTTTGCAAAGTGTAGATACCCGCAGCCAAAGACTGACAAGGAATTTCTTGCGTGTTAAAGAAAATCTGAACCACTTCTCCTTGCATGGAAAGTATTCTTCCTGAAATTTTTTCGGTGCAGCGAAGCGTCTCAACAACCGGATTCGGATAGATTGAAATTCTAGAAATAAGTTCATTCACACTTACCGGAAGGTTGCTAGCATTCGGAGTAGAAACAGTCCAATTGATCCAATTTGGATTGGCATCCGTTGCTCTTCCGAATGAATGATTAATGGGTATGTTGAAGTACGTAATTGAATCAATGAGCACACGCGCGTTGTTCTGCACTTCCGATATATAAACGGTTTCCAACGTGTCGTTCAATTTGAAGTCGACATGATTCAGCCCTTGCTCAGGTTCCTTATCGGCATACAACAATTGAAATTCTCCAGCATCTAGCGTCATATTCGGCATTGGCCATTTGTTCCAATTGCTCGCGTCATCTGAAATGAATTTATTTCCAAGATAAACAGCTGCCGGACCAGGATTGTACAATTCAATCCAATCTTCATTCGCCCCTAAAAAGTCTATGCAATTGTCGGTTCCCAACGGCGCCACTTCATTAATGACCAAAGGCGACGAAGATTCCTTTCCATATAAATAAACGAAATTGCAATCGTGCGCTTCAATGTCGTTGAGCCACTCAATGGGCAATACGCCGACTAAGATATTGATGCTATCTGTTGGAAGAATTTCTGCGAAGGAGTAGAGCTGATCTGTTCCGCCATAATACCCATTGCTCACAGGCATTTCCATGTGCCACAAGGAAGTTCCGATTTCTTCCCAAACTATTGCAAGCTGATTGGAATTTAGATTGCTTTGAAAAGTCACTAAGAGACTGTCGTTTCGAAATTTCGGAACCACATTAAAAATACGCTTGAAAGGTTGAAACGATTCAAGTTGCTGAAGCGCTTGCGTGGCGCGTGTTTCCACGTAAGGAACAATGCCGTATTGCACTTGTCCGCCCCAAGCGCTGGAAATACTGTTCGTGAAATCGTCGAATGAAAATCCGAAATCTAACGGACGCAATGGATCTGATTCTGCGGAAGAAGAAATGAGGTTTTGCATTTGCAATGCCTTTGTTTGCAATGCCGCTGCGTTGAATTGAGTTGCAATAAGATCATTCACATTATTGCTGAATTCATTGCGATACGCAGGAATTTGCAAGAGTCTTGTGAATAGCGGACGATTGGAAGAGGTTGTCCAAGAATACAAACTTCGTTGTGCCCAATCGACATTCACCCAATCGATACCCAAGGTGTTATCTAAATCGTAAGGGATATACTCGAGCTTTCCGGTTTTCTCGTTGTGATAGAGGTAGAAATTATTCTGATTGAAGATGTAGTTGTCCCAATTTCCCAATAAAATATCGGCCGCCATTATTTTTAAATAGTCGTGAACGTTGAATACTTTTTCCAATTCGCAGGGAAGTAGCGAGAGTGGCGTGTTATTCAAAACATCAATGAAATGAGCCAATTCAGAATAATTGTTTTGAAATTCATTTTCAACCAAATCATAATTATCGTCGGTGTACAAGGTTGGACTTGTGCCTTGGTACATAAGGTCTGAACCCCATAGACACTTCCATAAATTTCCCGTTCCATCGTCGAAGCGAACATCTGCAAAACGATTATCAATTTGCTCAACGTTCAAATACACGCCCATGTATGTCCCGTTCACATATACCCGAACGTGCGAGGTGCGACAGGCAGGCAATCCCGCTTCGCGGAAAAAATCCCAACACAATTTTGCACGTAACAACGATGGGTCATTTTGATTCCCAATAAGATTCAATTCTGAAAGTCCGTAAAAGTTTTGATCGACATATTTGTCAATATTAATCTTGAACGATTTCTTCTGCGCATTCAGAGAAGTGTTTCCGCGAAAGCGAATGCCCACGCCAGAGTAGGCAGAGAACCCAGTAGAAAAAGTATAGACAATTGCACCAGGAAATTCATGTGAATTTCCCAAGTTGTTGTACATGGCTAGCAACGAATCTGGATCTATTGTAATTGAAATACTCGCCACCTCGTCTTGAAGGAAGGCCTCATTGAATGCAGGTTGTTGAGCGTGCAATGCCGTAGAAAAAAAAGCGAAGAAAACTACAACAAGTGCTATTCTCATTTCTTACTAAAAAGTTGCGCAGGCTTGTGCAACACGCCTTGTTGCTTTTCTTCCAAGGCCGTCACGGTTTCGGTGCGAAGAATATTCTTTCTGAAGTTACGTTTGTCTAATTTCTTGTCGAGAATAATTTCATACAATTTCTGCAACTGCGACAATGTGAATTTTTCAGGAAGTAATTCGAAGCCAATGTGGTCGGCCATGAGCTCATGACGAAGCATAAGCAATGCCTTGTGTACAATTTCATTGTGGTCGAAGGCGAGAGAAGGAATGTTGTAAACGTCTACCCAATAGGTCTTTCCTGCAAACGACGCGGCCTTCGGTTTGAACTCAGACAGCTTCACCAAAGAATAATATCCTATTGTTAATACGCGTCTTTCCGGATTCACACGAAAGGTCCGAAGCCACTGTTGGTCTTTCAATCCGCGAACACGATTCGGATCTCCGAATGCATGGAACTGCTTCAAGTAAATTCCTTTCAACGAGGTCAATTCTTGGAGGATGCGCTTTGCGGCTTCATCTAAACTTTCGTTATCAAGGACCAAATCTCCCGGCACAGCTTTCTGGGTTTTTAAGTGAACCGTATCGGGCTGCTTTTGCTCAATTAACAACACTTTCAGCGTGTCGTTATCAAATCCGAAAACAACGCAGTCAACGGATACATCCATTCCGAGTGTGTTTTTCGGTGTTGGTTCACTGTTCTTCTTACTCATGATACTTCGTGTGATAAATACACTTTCAAATGTAAAGCAAAAAATTCATTTACTTTCGTGGCTATGATTACATCAGCTCTTCAACCGCTCTACATTGGAAAGAATGAAATTAAGAATCGCTTCATCATGGGGTCTATGCACACCGGATTGGAAGAACTTCCAAACGGATTCGAAGCCATGGCCGCGTATTTCGCGGAACGCGCGAAAGGCGAAGTGGGATTGATTATCACAGGCGGAGTTTCACCCAACAAAGAAGGAAGACTTTGGCCAGGCGCCATTTGCTTCAATGCCGATGAGCAGATTTCGAAACATCGAATCATTACGCATGCTGTGCACGAAGCAGGAGGAAAGATTGCCATGCAGATTCTGCATGCTGGCCGATACGGAGTGCACGACAAATGTGTGAGTGCCTCTGCGTTGCAAGCGCCCATTAACATCTACACACCTCGCGCTTTAAGCGTTGAAGAGATTCAGCAAACGGTTCGCGATTTTATTCGCTGCGCGGAATTGGCAGAGCAGGCGGGATATGATGGCGTGGAAATCATGGGCAGCGAAGGATATTTTTTGCACCAGTTTATTGCGCCACGAACGAACAAACGCGAAGACGAATACGGAGGTTCTTTTGAAAATAGAATGCGTTTGCCGCTTGAAATTGTTCGGGGCATTCGCCAAGCAGTTAACGAAAAGTTCATGCTCATCTATCGTATTTCAGTGGCCGATTTGGTGGAAGAGGGAAGCAGCAAAGACGAGATTATTGCCTTTGCAAAAGCCTTGGAAAAAGAAGGTATTCATTTGTTGAATACTGGCATTGGTTGGCATGAAGCGCGCATTCCCACCATTAGCATGCGCGTTCCGAGAGGTTCTTTTGTTTGGGCTGCGGAATTGTTGAAGCAACACGTTTCCATTCCGGTTTCTGCAACGAACAGAATCAACACGCCAGAGCTGGCCGAAGAAATTATTTCTTCTGGAAAGGCCGACGCCGTAAGCCTTGCGCGTCCGTTTTTAGCCGATCCGAATTTTGTGTTGAAGGCGAAACAGAATCAGTCGAACCTCATTAACACGTGTGTAGGCTGCAACCAGGCATGCCTCGATCAAATCTTTTCTGGAGAAATTGCTTCATGTTTGGTGAATCCGTTTGCGGCAAGAGAACTGACCCTGCAGCTTCTTCCTTCAACATACAAAAAGAAAATTGCTGTGGTTGGAGCAGGTGTTGCTGGACTCACAGCCGCCTTGGTATTGGCGCAACGCGGCAATGAAGTGGAGATCTTTGAACAGCAAGATTCCATAGGCGGACAGTTGCGCTTGGCGGCGCAGGTTCCGGGGAAGGAAGAGTTCGCAGAGACTTTGCGTTATTATACCGAGCAGTTGAAAATGCACGAAGTGAAGATTCATTTGAACACTTCCTTCCAACTGAAAAATTTTCAGGAAGGAAATTTCGAAGAGCTGGTTTGGGCCACAGGCGTGGTTCCTAGCGAGTATGCGTGGGAAGAAAACGACGGCTCACTTCCTGTATTGAATTATGTGGAAGCCATTCAGAAGAATGCTTCATTGGGAAATGAAGTGGTTGTTTTAGGTGCCGGTGGAATTGCCATGGATGTGGCTTCTCTGCTCACGCAGAAGACAGAAACGAAAGAAGAATACAGCGCGCATTGGGGAATAGATGTGCAGTTGGAACATCGCGGTGCCCTTCAAAATAGACTAGAGCGCACTCCTCTTCGCAAGGTTTCTATTCTTCAACGAAGCAACAAAAAGTTGGGAAATAAATTGGGAAAGACAACGGTGTGGTCGCACCGAACCGAGCTTCAACAATTGGGAGTGGGCGTGTTCAACGGATCAATCGGATTGAAGATTTTAGGCGGCGAGCTGTTGTTCAATTCGAATGGAATCGACTACGTACTTCAACCCAATGCAATTGTCTTGTGCTTGGGTCAACGATCGGCGCAAACAGATGTTTTAACATTTGTTGAAGCTGGAATTCCGCTGCATGTATTGGGCGGTGCGCACGATACGAATGGACTCGATGCTAAAAAAGTTATTCGCGAAGCAACCGAGTGGGCGCTTAAATTCTGATTGTGAAAAAATAGAGTTGGTGTATTAAGTACACTTTCTTTTCTTTGTGACTTCAATTTGAACGAAATAAAATGATAAAATATCTATCTACCGACCCGTGGTCAATTGTTGAAGAAGGCTTCCATGTTGAATTGCAGCGCAGTTCGGAAAGTATTTTCAGTTTAGGAAATGGGAAGTTCGGACAGCGTGCGAACCATGAGGAAAAGTTTTCGGGAAAGACCCTTCAGGGAAGCTATGTGGCGGGGGTTTATTATCCAGACAAGACGCGTGTGGGTTGGTGGAAGAACGGTTATCCGGAATATTTCGCGAAGGTGTTGAACTCGGCTTTTTGGGTGGGGATTGATGTGACGATTAACGGAGAAGCGTTCGATTTGAATACGTGGACCGTTGCGCATTTTAGAAGAGAGTTGAACATGCGTGAAGGCTTGTTGCAACGCTCATGCATAGCCACTTCGCCGAAGGGAACGAAGGTGTCGTTAATCGCAGAGCGCTTTTGCAGCTTAGCCAACGACGATGTGGCTGCTATTCGCTACAGCATAACTCCGTTGAATGGAAAAGCGGAAATTAGATACGCTGCGTTCATTGAAACGGAAGTCCGCAATCACGATAGCAATTACGATGAATTATTTTGGAAGCCTGTCTCAACGGCGGTTTCAGCAAGTGGAGGAGTGGCAGTATCGGAAACATTGAAGACTGGATTTCAAGTGGCATGGGCGCAAGAAGTTCGATACAACGCTGAAGCAAAAATTGAATCTTCCACCACTTCAACCCGAATAGAAAATACAGCGGTATTTCATGTGGAAGAAAATGCGCCGTTGATCATTGAGAAATATGTGGGCATTGTAAGTTCTTTGAATGTAAAGAATGAAAACTTGGCTACTGCTGCTGCGCAAACCGCGCAGTCTGCGGCAAGTGAAGGATACGAGGCGCTTCGTACTGCACACGTTGCTGCATGGGCGAAAGTGTGGGAGTTGGGAGATATTGTGATTGAAGGAGACGATGAAGCGCAGCAAGGCATTCGCTTCAACATTTTCCATTTGAATCAAACATACACGGGTCAAGATTCACGTTTGAACATTGGTCCGAAAGGCTTTACCGGCGAGAAGTACGGCGGAAGCACCTATTGGGATACGGAGGCGTATTGCATGCCTTTTTATCAGAGCACACGAGATTCGCATGTGGCGAAGCAGTTGTTGGTTTACAGATACAATCAGTTAGACAAAGCCATTGAGAATGCCGCGAAGCTTGGATTCAAGAACGGTGCTGCGTTGTATCCGATGGTGACCATGAACGGAGAGGAATGTCACAACGAGTGGGAGATTACGTTCGAGGAGATTCATAGAAACGGAGCCATTGCTTATGCGATATATAACTACGTGAAGTACACGGGCGACGAAGCGCATTTGGGTGAATACGGCATTGACGTGTTAGTGGGTATTGCGCGTTTCTGGGCGCAGCGTGTGAATTGGTCGGAAGCGAAGCAAGCGTATGTCATGCTTGGTGTTACGGGTCCGAATGAATACGAGAACAACATTAACAACAACTGGTACACGAATTATTTCGCGGCGTGGTGCATGAAGTATGCGAAGGAAGTGGGTGAGAAGATTCAGTCGGAAAATGCGGATTTGTTCAAGAGCAAATGCGAGAAGATGCATTTGAACTTTGCGGAAGAAGCGGCTGATTGGGCGTTGAAAGCAGAGAAGATGTATTTCGGGAAGTTGGAAGGAACAGATGTGTTTTTGCAACAAGACGGATTCATGGACAAGGAGCAGTTGAGTATTCACGATCTTGATTCTTCTGAGCGTCCGATTAATCAGCATTGGAGTTGGGATCGTATCTTGCGCAGCATCTTCATTAAGCAAGCCGATGTTCTTCAAGGATTTTTCTTCTTTGAAGACGACTTTTCAGATTCACAATTGAAAGCGAACTTCGATTTCTACGAACCCAAAACCGTTCACGAAAGCAGCTTATCTCCATGCGTCCATTCGATTCTTGCCGCAAAACTTGGCTACAGCGAAAAAGCATATGAGATGTATTTGCGCACCTCGCGTTTAGACATCGACGATTACAATCACGAAGCACACGAAGGACTTCACATCACCTCAATGGCCGGCACGTGGATGTCGGTAACCATGGGATTTGGCGGCATGCGTGTGAAGAACGGCGAGTTGGTATTTAATGGAACGCTTCCGGCGCAGTGGAAGAGCTTTCGATTCAATGTGCTATTCCGTGGGAAACAATACAGTGTATTTGTAGACTCTTCTGGAACAAAGATTAATTGATCCACTTTGTGGACAAATCGGTTTCGCTTATGGATTCAAAATTGCGGTAATAGCTATCATTGACATTTTGAAAAATATTTGAATAGCTCCGACACAATTCTTGTTACATTTTTGTATCTTCAAGATGTGAAGAAAAAGAAGCAAAAAGAACTAGATGTAGATTTTATTGGTGGACAAGGACCGTTAACAAAAGACGAAGAGTTAGCCATTAGCGAATTTATTAAAGCTCAAAAATTATTGAGAAGTAAAAAACAAGCTTCGAAGACTAAACCTAAAGGTCGAACAAAAGTTGTGAGTTAGATTTTGAAGCTGCCATTTATACTTGCTGGTATTCAAGGTCGCAATTTGCGACCTTAAAATTTCTCCCTCAGCTTCATTGGGATCATTTCAGATGCCGCTCGCATGGCGAGCTCGAAGAAACGAAGCTCCCTTGGTTTTTGGAAAGGAGAAAATTGATAAATTTTAGTAATGAATAGTTACAATATTCGTGTACTTTTAATTAAATGAAACAGGTGATTTTATTACTTCATATTTTGGTTAGTCGAAATCGAATGCAAAAATGTTGTGTAATATTCATTTCCATAATTCTTTTCGCTTGCAATCAACCAGAGCCTCAGAGCAATCAGCCTGAACCTAACTACTATGCTAATTGCAATGTGGAGAGTTTATACGATTTGAAGTACCTTGAAAATGTTGATTCTATTACCAGTTTGCATATTGTTACTACAGATAGTAAGCTGATACCAATCATTCTTAAATCCATGGGGAAGACAAAAGTCAAATATTTGAGTGTATTCACTGATTCTTTAATTCTAAATGAGAATATTGAAATCCAAGGTTTAGTTGATTTAAATATAACTGCTATGCGTTATGCAGAAATGAATGGAAGTATAAGAAGTAGCAGCCTCAAGAATATAATTTTCTTCAAGTTGAATGAAGATGAATCAGATTTCTTGAAAGATCAGAAACTAAGATCAATACAATTGTTTTGTGATTCGAATGGTATTCCAGGTATGATTTCATCAGTGAGTTCAGTGGATTACATAAGGGTTGATGGAGATTTCACAAGTGAGGTGGATTTGTCTTCAATAAAAAACGTTGAATCTGTTATTCGGATAACCAATCACAATAAGAACGTTCACTTATCATTAGAGAAAGTGAAAAAGATTCTACTGAAAAATAATTCACCAGATGTATCTATTTATTTAGATAGAGAAATTGAATAGTAACATCAGATAATAACCAAGGCTTTTCCAATTACGAAGTAGGAATAATTCTTCCCCTTTCTTACCTCTTCTTAACTTCTCTTACTTTATAGAAGCAATATCACTCAAGGATACCCGTTCCTTCAAGCAAATTTCATAAATGAAAAAAGTAATTCTCATTTTAGTTGCATGAGTAGCTCGCTCAGCGAGCGGCATCCGAAATGCCCCCACTGATAGGTGGGGGAGAATGTCTTAAAGCCATATATTTGTTAAATGAAAAAAAGCCTCTTCTTTTTTCTAATCACCGCAGTTATCGTTTTCGTCTCTTCATGCAGACGCGACGAGATTACGACCAACTCTTCTGCGAAGATTGAGTTCTCGACCGATACCTTGCTTTTCGATACAGTCTTCACAACCATTGGTAGTGTGACGAAAATTGTAAAGGTGTATAACAACAACGCGCAAGCCATTCAGATTGGAACCGTAGATTTGGCGGGAGGAGCGAATTCGCAGTTTCGTATAAACGTAAACGGAGATAACGGAACGCATTTCGAAAATATATTCCTGGAAGCCGGAGACAGCCTTTTCATTTTTGTTGAAGTCACCGTAGATCCAACCAACTCGAATACGCCCTACGTTATTGAAGATCAAATCCTATTCAACACCAACGGGAATAACCAAGTGGTGCAATTGGCGGCATGGGGACAAGATGCGTATTTCCACGGAGGAACTACGCAGAACGAACTCTATGTCTTGCCTTGCGGTTCAATTTGGAACAACGACAAACCGCATGTCATCTACGGAATTGTCGCTGTTGACGAAGGATGCAACCTTACCATTAACGAAGGAACACACGTGTACGTCCATGCGAAATCTGGTCTCTTCGTCTACAAAGGCTCGTTGAACATTCAAGGAAGCTTGAACAACGAAGTGGTTTTCGAGGGAGATAGACTAGAAGCCGACTACGCCACACTGCCCGGACAATGGGGCATTCAGTACGATGTGCAAATTGAAACCGGAGTAGGACCGGGGATCTATTCCGTTACCCGCGGAGGGATTTGGCTCTATCAATGCAACTCAAGTTCCATTAACTACGCCATCATTAAAAACGGAGGAATGTGTATTCAGGTAGACACGCTTGGAAATACCAGCGCAACCGGATTCGCACTTTCTGTCACCAACACGAAGATCGATAACATGTCGGGAGTGGGGTTGTTCGCACAAGGTTCTTCCATTTATGGAAATAATTTGCTTGTGACCAACTGCGCTGAAAGCTGCGCGAACTTGAGCGTTGGCGGGACTTATCAGTTCGATAATTGCACCTTCGCGAACTATTGGAACAATGGCAATCGCACCGCTCCAGCATTCTATTTAACCAATTATTACGAAGACATTAATCAGAATATTCAAACTAGAACCCTCACGAATTGCCTCTTCCGAAATTGCATCATGTGGGGAAATAACGCTACACTTAGCGACTTCAGTGAATTCGTGGTAGATCTCAAAGACCCCGAACTTCAACAAGTGCAATTCAAATACTGCCTCGTAGACACCGACGTAGACGTCTCAGACGACGGCAACTTTTGGGAAAGCATGGTGAATAACCAATCTCCATACTTCTGCGATTACGCCAACGGCAACTTCCACGTTAACCAAGACGCTCCGCGCATGATCGGTTTCCCTTTCACCTTCGGTCCAGATATCTCTGGGAATAACAATGGGGATTGGAAAGGGTGCTACGATTACAACGGTAGTTGTAATTAAGCCGAAGGCGAATGTTGCAAAGCAACGAATGTGGCATAGCCACGAATGTCTTCGACTGTCTCTCAATAATTCAATTCCAATTATGCAATAGGAATTATGTAATAGGAATTACGAAGTAGGAATAAAATCTTCGATTTTCCAATTACGAAGTAGGAATTACACAGTTCCTAGGTTGAAAACTTCCACTTCCCTTCTTCCCTTCATTCCCCCAAAATGTGTTTCTTGCATACTGAATACACACCATGAACTCGTCCATTCTACAAGCATTATTGAAACTCTTCGCCATTATTTCGGGCGATAAGAAAACGAATGGATATGAAGTCGTTTCACTTTTTTTAGGTAACAGATTGAGTCAGCAGCAGATTCAGGTTTTTTTAGATGATTACAAAAACTATGTGGCTCTTTACCACAAGCCACGCGCAAATGCAGAGAAGCATACCGCCATGACCAGCGTGAAGGTGCTTCGACTTTGTGAAGAGATTCATACTTCGCTGAATCACCATGAGCGCTTCATGGTTTTCGTGCGTTTGGTTGAATTCGTTTTCACCTCACATGAACACACGCAACAAGATTTAGAGTTCTTAACCACCGTGGCCGATGCTTTTCACATCGATGAAAAAATGCGCATGGCCATTATCCATTTTGTCCATTCCAAAGAAATTGAATCTTCCGATTATTTCTTCTGCATGCGCAACGGCGATGGACAAGAACACAGTCATTTGCCTTCCGGAGAGCTCATCTTCTTCCGCATACCGGAAGAGAATTTGTTTTTCTTTCGCTACTTAGGAACAGACGAGCTGAAGCTGAACGGAAGTTCGATTACCCCGAATTCAGTTTATGCGTTTTCTTCAGGATCTGCCATTCGTAGCGCGAAGAGCAAGCCTGTTTTCTACAGCGATGTGCTGCATTCGTTCTTGGCTTCAGAACATTTAGATGGAATAGATTTTCTTTGCAATGCCATCTCTCATGATTTTCCAAATGGAAAAAAAGCATTGGAAACCCTGCGTTTCAGAGCTTCTTCCGGAAATTTAATTGGTATCATGGGTGGAAGTGGATCGGGAAAATCCACACTGCTCAATATTCTAAACGGCAACACCCGTCCGAAATACGGCGATGTGCTCATTAACGGAAAGAGTATTTTCGACAAAAAGAAATCGCTGAAGCACCTCATGGGGTATGTTTCGCAAGACGATATTCTCATTGAAGAACTCACGGTGTTTCAGAATTTGTACTTCAACGCACAACTGCTTTTTAAAGGCAAGTCGAAGTTGGAATTGCAAAAGATGGTTTTGCGAACGCTGCAAGATGTCGGACTTTCAGATTGCAAAGATCTTCGTGTTGGAAACGTATTAGACAAGACCATTAGCGGTGGACAGCGCAAGCGCTTGAACATTGCGTTAGAGCTGATGCGCGAGCCCGAAGTGCTTTTTGTAGATGAACCAACAAGCGGACTTTCCAGTCGCGATTCAGAAAATATCATGGATTTGTTGAAGGAGTTGACGCTTCGCGGAAAGCTCATCTTCGTGGTTATTCATCAGCCCAGCAGCGACATCTTCAACCTATTCGATCAATTGCTTTTGCTAGATCAAGGCGGAATGCCTATCTATTATGGAAATCCGATCGACAGCATTTTCTATTTCAAGAAATTGGTGAATCAAGTGAACATAGACGAAAGTCGGTGTTCGCATTGCGGCAATGTCAATCCGGAACAACTCTTCAACATTATTGAGGCGAAGGTGCTCGACGATTACGGAAACGAAACACAGCAACGACGCATTACTGCGCAAGAGTGGAACAACTTCTACAACGTTATGTGCGCGCCCGAGCAAGATACGCGCATGAAGGATGAGGTGCAGAATGCAGAGTCAGAAAAGAAATTAGCTGGAAGCAATTTGCCCAACGCTTTCGCTCAATTCAAGGTGTTTCTGTTGCGCGATGTGTTAGGGAAAATTACCAATAAGCAATATCTCATTGTGAATCTGTTAGAAGCGCCTTTGTTGGCGTTCTTACTTAGTTGGTTCATTAAGTATTCGGAAAAAGACAATTACGTTTTTCGTGAAAACGTGAATCTGCCGCAGTACTTGTTTATTACAGTTGTAGTGGCGCTGTTCATGGGATTAACAGTAAGCTCGGAGGAGATTATTAAGGACAAGAAAATTCTGAAGCGCGAGAAATATTTGAATTTGAATAAGAACAGTTATTTATTTTCAAAGGTTGGAATTATGTTTTTAATCTCGGCCATTCAAACCGCATCGTATGTGCTCATTGGAAATTCCATTCTTGAAATTCACGGCATGTTCTGGCCGTATTGGCTCATTCTTTTCAGCACGGCCTGTTTCGCGAATGTCTTGGGACTAAACATAAGCGCCACGTTCAACAGCGCGAAGGTGATATACATACTCATTCCAATTTTGATTATTCCGCAGCTGTTGTTCAGCGGAGTTATTGTCCGTTTCGATCGCTTACACAAGTCTATGGTCACTGAAGGTGAGGTGTCGTGGGTAGGAAATGCCATGGCCAGTCGCTGGGCGTACGAGGCTTTGGCGGTAGAGCAGTATTGTAACAACGAATTCACTTCGCGTGTGTTCGAAACCGATGTGCAACTGATATCGCTTACCTGGGAAAAAGATTTTTGGGTGGTTGAAATGCGCAATCAATTGAACAATTGGGACAAGCCGAATTCAACCACAAGTGTTGAGTTAATGAAGAATGAATTTGCGAAGCGCGCCGAAGGCACTGCAGAACTCAACTGGGCATTGCAACAAATTGAAACGAATGGCATTGGGTCTAGAGATACTGTTTTAAGTGCGTTGAATATTTACGAGTCGGCCCTTATAGACCGCTACAACAACCTGAGCGATGCGAAAGAACAGTGGTTGTCTTCTATGCGCGACACCGAAGAGAAGCAAAAGCAATACCAGCAAGACATGGACAACTACTTCAACGAATCGTTGGAGGAGTTCGTTACTTCGAAAAACGATGTGAAGAAAATTGTAGTGACTGAAAATGCATTGGTGCGCAAAGCGAATCCGATTTACTTCTTACCGAATGAAGGAACTTCGTTTTTCAGATCGCATTTCTACGCACCGAAGAAATGGATAGGAGGGAAGGAAAGTGGAAAGTATGTGGAAACGCCAATTGCCAATACCGTTGTGATATGGCTAATGTCTTTGCTGCTGCTGGTAGTCTTGTTGTTCGATGGAATGAATAAGTTGGCGAAGCTTTACACCTTCACCATACGGAAAGGAACCGATAAGATGGCTTCGTAATCTTCTCCTGCTTCCAACATGTCTTCGTCGTCTGCTTCGTAATGCCATAGCACAGTTGCCTTATCTCCAAGTGGTTCTAGTTTACGGAACAAATCCAGCAAACATTTCGAACTACTTGTATTGAAATATTCAAGATGAACATGGAATTCTGTTTTCGCAGGATTTGATTTAACCCAATCGCCCATCCACTCAATAAGCGGTTTATAGAAGTCCAATGCATTTTCAGGAATAGATCTTCCTTTCAATTCTAAAATACCTCCAACGGCATTGAAATGCACATGTGGAGATTTTGGCGAAGCTTCTCGAAGGATTGAATTCATAGGTGCAAGATAGAAAATTCTTCGAAGCAAAATTAAGCGAGTATATTTGTTTTCGAAAATTAGTTATGGATAACACCAAGGAGTGGTTTGCATCGTGGTTCGATTCTCCCTTTTACCGCGAATTATATGCACACAGATCAGGAGAGGAAGCCAGAGCTTTTATTTTGCGGTTGATTGAAAAATTACAACTGCCTTTTCGTGCAAGTGTATTGGATGTGTGTTGTGGGAATGGAAGGCACAGCGAGGTGTTTAGCGAGAAATTGTATAATGTAGTTGGAATAGATTTGAGTGAAAAGAGTCTAGAGGAAGCGAAGGCACGGAATCTTCCGAATGCACAGTTTCATTCTGCAGACGCGCGTTATTTCGAGTTGCACGAGCGTTTCGATTGTGTGTTGAATTTGTTCACAAGCTTCGGATATTTCACAACAACGGAAGAGCACATTGAAATGCTTCAGCGTATCTATGAGCATTTGAATGAAAACGGTGTTTTCGTTTTCGATTTTTTCAATGCCAACAAGGTGCGCGCGCAAGGCGAGGAAGACAGGAAGGTGACGAAAGACGGCGCCGAGTTTCACATAATTAAAGAGATAGTCAACAACCGAGTAATTAAGCACATTCGCATTCAGAAGGAATCGGCGCGTATGGATTTTCAAGAATCGGTTGCGTTGTTCACGAAGGAGCAATTGGTTGAAATGTTTGAGGTAATTGGATTTAAAAATATTAACACGTATGGCGATTATGAGTTGGGGTCGTTTGACTCAGTGAACTCAGATCGATGCATAATTATTTGTTCGAAGTAATGGAAAGTTCATTTTGGATTTCGGTGTTATCGCTGTTTGGCGCATCTATGCTAGGCGGTTCTTTGGCGTTGTTGTGGAAGATGAAGAACAACCAATGGTTGAAGCTTTTGCTTTCATTTAGCGCGGCGTATTTGTTGGGATTAACGGTGTTGCATTTATTTCCTGAATTATATCATTCAGACTGGGAATATGCGGGTTGGTTTGTCATAGCTGGATTCTTACTTCAAGTTATTTTAGACTTTTTCTCTCACGGCGTGGAGCACGGACATGCGCATACGCACGATCACATTTCAGGATCTTTTTTGTTTTTGGTCATGGCCTCTTTGTGGATTCACGCGTTTATTGAAGGCATGCCGTTCGGCGCAGATGCGCACGTGCATGCGGAAGATGTTACAGCTGCCGCTCACGGACACGAGCATCACGATCACAACAATCCGTTGTTGTTTGGAATTTCCATGCACAAGATTACCGAAGCATTTGTCTTGGCCTCGTTGTTTTTGCATGCTGGGGTTAAGAAAGCGAAAGCTTGGTTTTTACTTATTCTATTCGCATGCATTGCTCCGCTTGGCGCAGCCTTTCACTTGTTCGTCGACTCCCAAGGCTGGGATGTAGAAGGCTGGTGGTACACCGCCATGATTGGCATCTTAATCGGAATCTTGCTTCACGTCTCCACCATTATTCTTTTCGAAAGCGAAGAAGGTCACTCGTTCAACTGGAAAAAGTTCGTGATGGTGTTGTTGGGGATTGTTTCTGCGGGACTGCTGGTGTAGGAACTACGTTGTTGGAACTACGTTGTTTGAACTTCGTTGTTTGAACTTCGTTGTTTGAACTTCGTTGTTTGAACTTCGTTGTTTGAACTTAGTTGTTGGAAATATGTTGTTGCTAATTTTAATTCCTATTCAATAATGGGAAGTCTCTTGAATGTTAATTTTGTAAAATCCCAAGCTTTTTTGCATTTGCTTTTTAATGAGGTAGATTCAATCGTAATTTCATTTTTCAAATTGATTGTCAAATTGAATTCGTTATCAGTTTTAGGTTTGTTTTCAAGAAATTCAATAGCATCGCAGCCTTGGTTTTCAGTGTAATCACACGAAGTCTTCATCAAATACAATTTATATATGTCATTATCTATTTTCTCAATTCGAAGAACTTCTGCTTTTGCTGTTGTATGAATACCTGAGCAACCGTTTGGCTGATCTCCCGTATAAATATATTCTGCGGATAATTTGTTGTCTTTGTCTTTGTGAATTGAAAGAGTAACTCTTGAACCGTCTACCTCGGTTCCTTCTGCATATTCTACCCTATAACCTTGCACACTTGAATAATTTCCAGTAACCCTTGTAATTGACTCTATTGAGTCCGCTTTCAGTTTCTCGATTTGAACGTTTGTTTTTTGGTCTTGTTTTTTTTCTTGTGTAACTTTTTCGTTCGAATCTGAGCTATCGCTGCAGCTTGTTAGTGCAAATGGAACGAATAGCAATGCTCTGAAAAGTTTCATTAAATACCTCATATTTATTGTTTTTTTATTTAAGGATAATTTCGCTCAATTAAAAGTACTTGAATTTCCATTTCATTTCACACTAGATTTCATCAATCCTCTCCTTTCCAAAAGCCTAGGGAACTACTTAATTGGAAAACCGGAGGTTTTATTCCTATTTCATAATAGGAACTTTATTGAGGAACTTAACCCGAGCTCGCTCTGCGAGCGGCATGGGTAATGCCCCCAGTGAAGCTGGGGGAGAGATTTTGAAAATGAATATTACTTTGTTTTCTAAATTGGAAGTAACAATTTGCTATTTCCAAGTTTAATGGCAATGTTCAAATTAACTGTGGCGAATTCGCCATAATTAAAAGTAGGGTTATTCACCATTTCCCGTAAATAGATATTATTTTCTAACCTGAATTCTTCCGACGCCTGAATCTTTTTCAATTACACCGAATTCGGGGTAATTAACATAATAAATTCTTTGTTCTTACTGAGTAATTGGAACTACGTTGTTAGAACTGCGTTGTTTGAACTGCGCTGTTGGAACTGCGTTGTTGGAAAAGTCGAAGACCCTCGTCCATTGGACCCTCGCGATGAAATCGCCCTCGCAAAGCTAGAAGGCATTCGTACGAAGTACATTCTTGTTTGTTCCCAGTAAAGCTGAGGGGAAAAAGTTTGAAATAAGATTTTACCCCTACGAAGTAATTGGAACTGCGTTGCTATTCGCTTACCTAAGCAAATCCCGGGATTTCAAATTTTGCAGTACAGTCATTTGCTGAATAGCCAATTGGTTTAGTTTAACAAGTCTTTCTTTTTGTTCTAACTTCTCTTGAATAAGCAATGAATTAATATTCTCTAAATTCGAAAGACAAATAAGTTCATTCATGCTGGCATAGTCGCGTATTTTGCCTTGTAGACTTGGCAGACCAGCTTGAGATTTAAAGTGGTCGAATTCGACCACTTTAAAATTAGGGTTGTGAATCTGCTCCCCAACGCCGAGCGCATAGGTGCTACTATGCTCATGTTTATTGAACTGGTCACAATTTGTGACCAGTTACAAATCATAGTTAAATCAAATTGTCCAACCATTGGATGGAGAATTGAAAATGAAATGACAGTTTAAGGTCACAATTTGTGACCTTAAAATTGGATGTCGCAATTTGCGATATCCAATTGAGATTATTATTGACAAACAGACATCGTAAATCAGTTTACTCCAGAATCTTTTTCAATTACCTCGAATTCGGGGTAATTGAAACTGACATTATGAATCTTTTCCCAAATCGATAATTATTCAACTTCGTCAACGAAGTTGTCATCCGGAACGGTCATCGCGCAGCGTCATCCTTCGAAGAAGGTCATCACCAAAGGTGTCATCGCGAAGCGTCATCCTTCGAAGAAGGTCATCACCAAAGGTGTCATCGCATGCGTAAAACAAAAAAGCCGCTCGAAAGCGGCTTCCCTGTTGTTTAGGTAATTATTCACGGAGTGAATGCTGATTTAAGCAATGCTTAATTTCTTCTCTAAATCTTCAAGATATTTTCTGAAGTGTTTGTCGGTTTCTTGTAAGTTGTTCACGGTGCGACAAGCGTGCAATACCGTTGCGTGGTCTTTTCCACCGCAATGAGCTCCAATGCTAGCCAAGCTGCTCTTTGTCATCTTCTTCGCGAAGTACATCGCAATCTGACGCGCCTGAACAATCTCGCGCTTGCGCGTCTTGCTCTTCAACAACTCAATAGGTAAGTCGAAGTAATCGCAAACTACTTTTTGAATGTAATCAATGCTAACCTCACGAGCGGTGTTCTTCACGAACTTGTCAATCATCTGCTTCGCAAGATCAAGCGTAATCGCTTTCTTGTTCAATGAAGATTGAGCAATCAAAGAGATTAATGCTCCTTCTAGCTCACGAATGTTCGTAGTAATGCTATACGCCAAGTACTCAACAACTTCGTCTGGAAGATCAATTCCGTCTGCATACATCTTCTTGCGAAGAATAGCAATACGGGTTTCCAATGATGGACATTGCAAATCTGCACTCAATCCCCACTTGAAGCGAGACAACAAACGTTGCTCCATGCCTTGCAATTCAACCGGTGGCTTGTCACTTGTTAAAATGATTTGCTTACCCGTTTGGTGAAGGTGGTTGAAGATGTGGAAGAATACATCTTGTGTCTTCTCCTTTCCAGCAAAGAAATGAACATCGTCTATGATTAACACATCCATCATTTGATAGAAGTGTGAAAAGTCGTTGATGGTTCCGTTCTTAACCGCATCTATGAATTGGTGCGTAAACGTTTCACTGTTTACGTATAATACTGTTTTCTCTGGATACTTGTTCTTGATTTCGAGTCCAATAGCGTGAGCCAAGTGAGACTTACCGTAACCTGTGCTTCCGTATATCAATAACGGATTGAATGCTGTTCCGCCTGGCTTGTTTGCTACTGCATAACCCGCGCTGCGAGCCAAACGGTTACAATCACCTTCAACGAAATTCTCGAAAGAGTAATTCGGGTTCAAGTTAGAATCAATGTTCAACTTGCGAAGACCAGGAATGATAAACGGATTCTTAATTGGAACATCACCAAGATCCAAAGGCATTGCAACAGGTGCGTTCTTAACGGCCTTGCGATTGCTTGTTGGAACTTTAATGGTGTATGGAGCGTTCGAAGCCTGATTGTTTTCCATGATGATGGAATATTCCAATCTTCCTTCAGTTCCTAATTCTTTGCGAATGATCTTTTTCAAAAGAGTCACATAGTGCTCTTCCAACCACTCGTAGAAAAACTGTGAAGGAACTTGAATCGTTAAAACTTTGTTTTCAAGTTTAACGGGTTTAATCGGTTCGAACCAAGTCTTGAATCCTTGCGGACTTACATTGTCTTTTATGATATTTATACAATTTTGCCAAACTTGATTGAAATCATTAGTCATAATACTGCTGAATATAAAAAGGGTTAATCGTCTGTTTAGGTGCCGGTAAACAACAAATATGATTCGCGTTTCTCGGACTACAAAAGAAATGTAAAAAAAGTGAAAAAAAAACTCATTTGCCTATTGACTTATGAAAATTTTTGGCGTATCAAATGAAAGCACTTTGTTTGAAAGATTGTTCAAAGATTTTGAGAATGAAAATAATTGCAAGATGATTAAACAATTTCTTTGTTGTTATGAAAATTAAAGAGCGCATCTTTCATTCCAAATTTACGGTAAGGTATTCTGAAACCGATCGCATGGGTTACTTGTATTACGGCCATTATGCGGCTTATTTCGAAGTGGCTAGGGTAGAGGCTCTCAGAGAGTTAGGTGTAGTGTACAAAGATCTTGAGGACGAAGGAATTCTTCTTCCCGTTCGGAGCTTCAACACACAATATAAAGCTCCTGCGCATTACGATGATCTTGTTGAAATTCAAACACGAATTACACAGTTCACGGGCACACGAATTTTGTTTTCTTTCGAAACCTATCGCGGCGAAACTTTATTGAATACAGCAGAAGTAGAATTGGTGTTTGTAGACAAAGCAACCGGACGTCCTTGCAAAGCCCCCGAACAGATTGTTCGTTTACTCGAAAATTAATTCGCCACTGCCGTTGCGAACGAAGTCATAAAGACTGGGAGTCTGTTTAAGTAGAACATTTCCAGAATCATCAATTCGCACAAAAGCATAGCTAGTTGCATTTGCATAAATGGGTTGAAGTGATGCATTATTAATGTAAACTTGATTCGCATTCAACGATTCAGCATGAATAATTCCGTAAGCATCTGAATACAATTCTGCAACTTGCACAGTACCCCTTAAATACGTATCATTTGCACCCGCCGGAGAACCGCAATAGATGGTGTCGCAATTCAAGTTCAACTCTACCTTTCCGTTCGCATGCTTGTTCTCTATCACAAGCTTACGTGCTTTCATTTCATTTAACGAAATAACACTTCCCGTGCTGAAATTTTGAATGTTGGTAATTGAATCGAAATACAACTTTACTATTATTTCGTGTTCATACGAACGAAGAAAATTACACGTGTTTACGTTTTCAATTCTCAATACACCGTCTGAAAGTTTTGTGTTTATTTTCGGAAGCAGATTCTGCGGTCCGGTAATTTCAATTCCACAAAAATTCGTATCAACCAATTCGTATTTCAAATTGCTATTCAATTCAAGTTTGGTGAAGCTTCCTAAATCTCTTGTTTCGGTTTGAACTTCTCCCGCCGTTTTAAAGCAATCGGAAGCGCTCTCTTTGTTGCAGGAACAAAAAGTCAGCACAAGGCCTATCAGGCCTAGCTTACAGACGGTAGCCAAATCCAATTTCACCATAATCAGCTTTTGCAAAATGAGTTTTTAATCCGAATTGAATAAACCAATGCTTGTCCTTCGGTGCATGACGAATGATTACACGTTGATAAACCGGCGTGGTCTCGGCCCATTTGTCGCGAAGGTAAATGCCTTGAACAATGCGCAATTGCGTGTTCCCGAAATTCTGACAAAACGTAGGTCCAACTCCCAATTGAAAAACCGAACGATTGTTCGGTCGAACGCCGTCTCTGTTTTCCATTAACGGAATTAATGAACTGTTGAACATAAGATCGGCTGTTAATCCGAACGAGTGCTTCACGCGAGAAGTTCTGCGATCCCACGCCGCACTAAGCAGATGAATGGGATATTTCTTTCCGTATGGCTGCATAACTTCTTTCCAACCTTGCGTGTAGGAAAGACTGTGGTTGTATTTGCTTAAAAAGCGCAACAAAAGAATTTCGTGTTCTTCGTCTTTGCGTTTCACCGGAGCGGCTGGTTTAGGTTGAATGCCTACCGTGAGAGCGAGTGTATTGGTTCCCAAGTTCGGTAACTGAAAAGCTCCGTTTGAGAAGTGGGTGACACGAATTCCCAATTTGTATTGAAGTTTTTCGGTGTGAAAAATTTCTTGATCGAAGCCAATGCTCAAAGCAGCGTTCACGTGCGAACCCAAGACAGGCGCTTGGTAATTCGACTGTAGATTCCAAATCTTCGTGGTGTAGCCCAAGCCAATACCCAAATTGATGAACTTTTTGTTTGAAGGACGCTCGCCAAATATTCTGCGGTTAATAGGAAACTGATTCCAAAAACTCAGCGAGAATTGTTGTCCCAATTGCTGAATATTCCCGGTGTTGATGTAGGTGAAATCTACTCCCTGATATGGATTCCCGTATGGCTTTGAATAAAGTTTGTTGGTCACGCGTTTCACTAAGCGAAAGCTTCCGCCAACGCTGTGTGCGGTGATGAGCGGTTCCATGAGCGAGTTGTGCGGAACCACAAATCCGTATTGAACTCCCCCATGCACTTGCCATTGCTCTTGTCCGAATGCCGCAAGGCCCGAACAAATAACGAACAACAGGACAAACACTTTTTTCATTACAGGTTTTCTTTCAAGAAGTTGGTCATCTTACTGAACAAGTGCAAGCGTGTGTTTCCACCATAAATGCCGTGGTCTTTATTCGGATAAACAAACAAGTCGAAAGGCTTATTCTCCGCTACCAACGCAGATACCATATCCATGGTGTTTTGAAAATGCACGTTGTCGTCTGCACTTCCGTGAACCAACAAGAAGTTTCCTTTTAATTGCTTCGCGAAATTAATGGGCGAGTTGTTTTCGTATCCGCCTGAATTCTCTTGCGGTGTGCGCAAGTATCTTTCAGTATAAACGCTGTCGTAAAATTTCCAATTCGTAACAGGAGCAACTGCAATTCCAGTTTTGTAATAGTCAGCTCCTTTGGTCATGCACAATGAAGTCATGTATCCGCCGTAGCTCCATCCTTGCATGCCAATGCGTGCTGCATCTATGTAAGTTTGCTGACCTAAATATTTCGCGAAGTCTATAAAGTCTTGCGTTTCATTTCCACCTAAATTCATATAGGTTGAATGTTTGAACTCTTTTCCTCTGAATTGTGTTCCGCGAGGATCGCAGCTCACCACAATGTATCCTTCCTGACAAAGCAATTGGTACCACATGTAGTTCTTTCCGCCGTATGAGTCAAGAACGGTGTTGCTTCCAGGTCCGCCGTAAATGGCAACCAACACAGGATATTTTTTATTCGGATCGAAGTTGGTCGGCTTCATCATCCAGCAATTCAAATCTGTACCGATTGAATTCTTAAACGAGAAGAATTCTTTCTTCACGCAATTGTATTCATTCAATTTCGCAGAAAGGTTTTCGTTCTTAATCATCACACGCTTCGTGTTTCCTTGGTTGTCGCGAATGCAGAAAGTAGGAGGGGTGTTGGCGTTGCTATAAGTGTGAAGGAAATATTTCAATCCGTTGCTGAACGCCGCTTCGTTGGTGCCGTCGTCTGAAGTTAGGCACTTCCACGAATTCTTTTTCAAATTCACACAGTACACATATTTTGAAGTCGCGTCAAGTGAACTGCTCATGCGCTTGTTGTAGTTCACTTGAGCAGCGCGCGTAGAGCTGAAATAAATGTTTCCCGCTTTTTCATCGATGCCGTAAAAATCAAGAATCTCCCATTTTCCAGAGGTCAAGGCCGTTTCCACTTTCGTGGTTAAGTCTATTTGATACAGATGCGCGTATCCGCTTTTCTCGCTGGTGTAGATCATGCAACTTCCACCCGATAAAAATTGAATGTTGTCGTTCACGTCTATGTACGTTTCAGATTTCTCTTCCATCAATACTGCCGTTGGCCAAGTGTCATTTCCTTCAACGCGAATGGGAGCCGTTAATTCGTAAACCAAATGATTTTGATGACGATTCATTTTCTGAACCAACAACTGCGCGTTTTGCTTGCCCCACTTGATACGTGGTATGTATTCGAACTCTGCGGAAGTTTTTTCAACCAAGAAACTTTTGTTGGAAGTCATTTCATAGATGTGAATACTTACATCTGAATTTTTTTCTCCGGCTTTCGGGTATTTGAACGTGGTTCTTTCCGGATAAAGACTTCCATAAATATCCATTCCATATTCAGGAACGGCACTCTCATTGAATTTGTAGTAGGCGAGAAGCGAGCCGGTTTCATTCCAATACAATCCGCGATCGAATCCGAATTCTTCTTCGTAAACCCAATCTGTTGCTCCATTAATGATTCTGTTTTTCTCTCCGTCGAAGGTGATTTGCTTTTCCTCTTTCGTTTCAATATTGAAAATAAAAATGTTATTGTTGCGAACAAAAGCTACGCGCTTTTTATCTGGAGAGATCGTCGCCAAGCGTTGTTTTCCTTGTTTGAAATCTGCAATGGGCGTTGTTTTTCCGCTTGCCAAATCGTGAACGAAGTAATTCGACATGCTGCTCCAACGGTAAATTCCTTCGCTTTCAGTTTCAATCAACAACATGCTTTCATCTGCATTGAAGCTGTAATTGTCGAACGAGATCATTTCATTTCCGAAAATTCTTTTTGAAGAGGTAATCGTCTTCAAGGTATCTCCAGTAGCGAAGCTGCATTGAATAATGGTTTGTCCGTTTAGATCTGAACCCATCACATCTGAAAACGTTTCACCGTCTTTCATCGAGTTGAATCCGCCAAGGTATTCCGCATTGAATTCGCGGCTATTCCAAATGAGTTCGTTGGTAATTTTTTTCTGTGCGTTTGCGCCGAAAGCGGCAACCAAGAAAAACAATGAGGCAAGGGTCTTTTTCATAATTAAAATCAGTTCCGAAAGATAAGCCGAATGCAGAAGATATGCAATTGTGCCGTTAATTTGCGCCATGAATTTGAAATTAGCTACACTCGCAATGGTGGCGGTTGCATTCAGCAGCTGCACACAGCAATTGGTTTTGGAATCGCTTCCCGTTACTACCGAGCCCGGCCCGGTAACTTATGAGAAGGAAAAGCACTTCAAAAGTATCCATCAGGTTACCTACGGTGGCGACAACGCTGAAGCGTATTGGAGTCCCGATGGGAAACAGTTGATTTTTCAAAGCAACAACGCGAAATGGGGTATGAGTTGCGATCAGATTTTTTTATTGAATGTGGAAACTAAGGCAGACAGCTCGAAGCGTCAGTTGGTTTCAACCGGACTAGGAAGAACCACATGCTCTTGGTTTATGCCAGATGGAAAGTCATTCCTTTACGCTTCAACGCACAAGGGCGGAGAGGCTTGTCCACCGCCACTTCCAAACAACGGGAAATATGTTTGGCCGTTGTATTCAACCTACGATATATACACCGCAGACCTTCAAGGAAAGGTAACGAAGCAGTTAACTGATTCTCCGCGTTACGATGCTGAAGCGACCATTAGTCCGAAAGGAGATCGGATTATTTTCACTTCATTGCGTAACGGCGATTTGGATTTATACACCATGAATTTAGATGGAAGCGATGTGAAGCAAATTACATTCGACTTGGGCTACGATGGAGGTGCATGTTTTTCGCCAGATGGAAAGAAAATTGTTTGGCGCGCTTCTCGTCCGAAGAACAAAGAAGAGATAGATGCCTATAAATCTTTGTTGAAGGAAGATATGGTTGAGCCTTCAAACTTGGAAATCTTCGTTGCGAATGCCGATGGTTCAGATGCACATCAAGTCACTACTTTGGGAAATGCGAATTGGTCTCCAACGTTTTCTCCGAAAGGCGACAAAGTTCTTTTCTGCAGCAATCACAACAGTCAGCGCGGATTCCCTTTCAATTTATTCTTAGTGAATTTAGATGGAAGTGGATTGGAGCAAGTGACTTACGACACGGAGTTTGATTCGTTCCCGATGTTTTCACCAAATGGAAAATACTTGGTGTTCTGCAGTAACCGTCACAACGGAAGAACGCGCGATACGAATATCTTTATTGCGGAGTGGATTGATTGATTCTATCCTTCAAAAGTAATAGAAACCACGAAAGCGCGAGAGCGTAGCTTGTCTATTGGAAGTGCGTACTTCGTGTCTTCGTGAATAAGTAAATCGGGAAGACCAATGCTCGTTTTAAACTCGACTGCAAATTTGAAAAACGGAAGAAAGAAATCGAATCCACCTCCTGCTTCAACACAATAATCATTACTTTTCAGCTTCACCACAATCTGACTCGATTGGTTGTTACTTACATTCTTCTGCGATTGCATATCGCGCGCATATTTTCCTCCCAATAATCCGTAAGCCGCGAAATTTCCTGTTCTATTTGTTCGAAACTTAAACAACACAGGAAATTCTAACCATACGCTGGAAATAGGTTTAGTCTGTGTTTCAATCTTGTTGTGAGCTCGCAAAAATTGATATTGCAATGATCTGTCTTGGAAAGCCAATCCAGGAAGAAAGCGAATATTAACATTCGGTAAAGGATTGTACGAAGCTAAAATGTGCAGGTTGAATCCAGCTTGTGGCACATTCGTTATACTTAATAAAGAATCTTGAAACGAAAAATCAGGTTTGTAATTAATGAAAAACGAACTTTGATTTCCGCTTAGGGCGAACCCAAAGTGATATTTTCTGTAATCGAATTTCGCTAAATTCAACGCAGCTCGGTCACGCTGAGCAAATGCAGAAATAGCGATTAAATAAAAGAGGAAAGCCGAAACTAATTTTTTCATGATAGTTCTTTCAACATTACAGTTCTAAATATCCAAGGCACAATAAGGGAAAAGATAAGTGTGCTCAACATCATTGCTGAAATGCCTGCGGCCACTACCGTTTTCGATGAGGTCATGGTGTTAACGCGTTCAATATAGCTTTGTTGTATTTCCTCTTTAGTCAGGTCTTTCAACGGTTCATTCGCCGAAGTTATTGCCGCTACTTTCTCAGGTGTATTCAAGGCCTCTTCCAATTGCGCATAATCTGCAGCGCGCTTAATTGTCATGTCGCTCGCCGTTGAATAATAAACGCCAATAGCCAAACCAATGGCCACTGAATAAGCTACTCCAGCGCGCAAAGACAGTTTGAAATCGTCGAAATAACTTCTTACTTGAGGTTCTTTGCTATAAGTTTTATAAAGAGTGATGAGTATCAAAGAAAGAAGAAAAACAAGATTCAACAGAACACCTTTGGGTTGAGCTTCAGCGTAATTGTATGAAAAGTAATGACCAAAAGCAAAGCGCAATCCCAACCAAATAGATGCTAAGGAAAGGGCGTAAGCCCAGATACGCCAGGTGCTCATTACGAATTCATGGTTACTAAGAACTCCTCGTTTGTTTTCGTGCGCTCGATGCGGTCCTTCACGAATTCCATGGCTTCAACCGGATTCATATCAGCAAGGTGTCTGCGAAGAATCCACATGCGTTGAAGGGTGTCTTTGTCTTGCAACAAATCTTCGCGACGTGTTCCTGAAGAAAGAATATCAATAGCAGGGAAAATACGTCGGTTGCTAATCTTACGATCCAATTGCAATTCCATGTTACCCGTTCCTTTGAATTCTTCAAAAATAACTTCGTCCATTTTACTTCCAGTATCTACTAATGCTGTTGCAATGATGGAAAGTGATCCTCCGTTTTCAATCTTACGCGCAGCTCCGAAGAAACGCTTTGGTTTTTCTAAAGCGTTCGCTTCAACACCACCCGACAATACCTTTCCACTTGAAGGCGCTACGGTATTGTATGCACGAGCTAGTCGTGTAATAGAATCCAATAGAATACAAACGTCGTGTCCGCATTCAACCAAACGCTTAGCTTTTTCCAAGACAATATTTGCAATCTTAACGTGACGCTCTGCTGGCTCGTCGAAAGTGGAAGCAATAACTTCTCCTTTCACACTGCGCTTCATGTCTGTCACCTCTTCCGGACGCTCATCGATGAGCAATACAATTAGGTAGGTCTCAGGATGGTTCATTGCTATAGCATTCGCCACGTCTTTCAACAAAGTAGTCTTACCAGTCTTCGGTTGAGAAACAATCATTCCACGTTGGCCTTTTCCAATAGGAGCAAACAAATCCATGATTCGCATACTCACATTGTTGTTGTTGTCTGCCAAATGGAAGCGCTCTTGTGGGAACAATGGCGTTAAGAATTTAAATGGAATACGGTCACGAACCCAAGCCGGATCGCGTCCGTTGATATTGTCTATACGAATCAAAGGGAAATATTTCTCACCTTCTCTTGGCGGACGAATAGCCCCACGAATGGTATCTCCCGGCAACAAGCCGTAAGTTTTAATTTGTTGTTGAGATACATAAACGTCATCCGGAGAATTCAAATAATTGAAATCAGATGAACGCATAAATCCGAATCCGTCTGGCATGACTTCCAACACACCTTCCGCCATAACCAATCCGTCGAAATTGTATCCGTGCTCGTCGGGCATTCCTCTGCGCTGACGGTCTGGACGAACAATGTTTTGATCACGCTCAGCCTGACTTTCTTGTTGATCAGGTTTGTTCGGTCTTTCCGGACGGTCTTTTTGTTCAGGTCTTTCCGGGCGATCGTTTCTTTCTGGACGATCAGTTCTCTCAGGACGGTCCGTTCTTTCTGGACGGTCTTTCTGTTCTGGTCTTTGGTTCTTCTGATTCGGATGCTGTGGGCGCGGTTGTCCGTCTTTCTTCGCTAAAACCAAAAACGGAATCTCAAGCTTCGTCTCTTGCACAGGAGTTACCTCAGGCGCGGGCTCTTCGTTTTGTTCGGTTGGAATATCATTCGATACTTCTTCCTTAGCGGGAACCTCTTCCTTTTCGACAGCCTTATATGGTTTTCTTTCGCGCGTTTTTTTCTGACGATCAGCGGAGTCAGAATTCTCATTTGAAGAATCTGTTTCCTTTGCCTCAACAACGGTTGGAGCAGGAGCAGCTTCAGCAGGAGCCGAAGATAAAGACTGACGGTCCATAATGGTTAGAACCAAATCTTGCTTCTTTAATTTTTCGGCATTTGAAATACCTAAATTTTCAGCAACAGATTTGAGCTCTGCCACTTTCATGGCGTTTAATGTTAAAATATCGTACATGTAGGGGAAATGAAATTCAAAATGTAATGTTGGGAATGCGAAAGCGAAATGCTTTCAACAGTGCAAGGATACAACGCAATTGGTAAATATTCAAAAATAATTTTTGTGTTATTCTATAGTTTTAAAAAGAAGCTGTTTCCATGCACTTAAACTGGCTTGCATAGAATATTTCTCTTGAAATTTATGTTGAAGTTGAGTCGCCCAGTCCGCGCGCAACTCATCGTTATTCATGACCTCGAGCCACGTATTACTTAGCAAATAATGGTTTTTTGGCGCGAAAAGGAATTGATCGTTTTCTAGGATTTCTGCTGTTCCTGCGGTGTTGCTTCCAATAACAGGAACCCCACTCGCCATGGCTTCTATAGTTACCGTCCCGAATGTCTCTTCCCAACTGGGAACTATAACCAAATCTAAGGCGCCATACAGATCTTGCATGTTTGTTTGGTGAGGAAGGAAGGATACCTTTTCCTGAAGATGATTGAGCTCGATTGTGTCCTGCAATTTCTGGACATAGGCATCGGCTTCATTTTTTGTTTTATCTCCAACGAAAACAACGTGAATGTCTTTTTCATTTTCCTTCAACAATGAAAGAGCTTGAATCACTTCAAGCTGACCTTTCTTTTCATCCAACCTTCCAACAACACCAACGAGAAATTTATCGCAAGGTAAATTCAAAAGATTGCGCGCATCGTCTTTGGAATGAATGGAAGTGCTGTCAATGTTGGTTCCTAGCGGTATTACATGAAGTTTTTCTTCAGGAAACTTCGTGCGCGAAAGCACTTGCTTCTTCATGTAATTCAAGGTGGAAACCCAGGCATCGATTCGTTTGAATCGAAGCGTGTGCAAAAAATCTTTTTTCGAAACGCCCAGTTGCATGGCCTGATGATAAACCAATTTTATTTTTCGGGAAGAAAAAAACTTCACCCAACCTAAAAAATCTAAATCGCGATTGTCTCTGAAATGAACGACTTCAATGTTATCTTTTTCGAATTGCTTCGCCATTTGGCGAGCATGTTTAAAGTCGAAGTACTTCTTGTTTCGCACAATGGAAATAACAGGAAGCTCTAGTTCTATTGCATGTTGAAAGAGCGTTGTTCCTTCAACCAAATAAAGTTCAATTTGAAATCCTTCCAATTGAAACGCCTTCGCATACCGATGCGTGTTCATCTCCAATCCGCCCCAACTGATAGAGCTGCAGTAAAATCCAATTTTGGGTAGGGAAGGGGTGATGCTCATTCGTCGAAAACGTCAAGAAGCATCAATGCTTCAGAAAGTTCACCTTCTGTTTTGAAATCTTTTTGAATTCGAGCTAATTTTTTTCCTTCAAGATAAAGTTCTATCGCTCGCTCGCTGTTCCCAACCAATTCGTGAAGTTGTCCGGTTTTGTAATAGGTGGGTAAATACTCAGATTGAGTAAGCAATAATTTCTCTAGAATTTCAATGGCTCGTTCATTTTGTTCGAGCTTTTCATATTCAAGGGCAGTCGCGTAATGCAGGAATGGATCACTTGGATGCGTCTCTAACATTTTTAGAATTTGATCCAAACGCGTGTTCGACATGCTTATTTCTTTTCTATTTCAGCCGTAATGCTTCTGTCGTGAAGAGCAGTGCACATGCGTTCCATCTCTTTGTATGGTCCCGATTTCACAACCGTTTTTCCTGTTGTGTGAATAAGCAGCGCACATTGTTCTGCTTGAATCCATTCGTGATTACAAATGGACATTAACGATTGAATAACGTGATCGAAAGTATTCACATGATCGTTGAAGACCACAATCTGATATTGTTCATCGGTAACAACATCGAGCAATACTTCTTCTTCTGTTTCTGTTTGAGCGAAAATATTCATACCGTGCAAAATTAAAGCAGAATTTTCATTTTGAAATTGTGGCTTTTCAACACTTAACAATAAGGTATTGTTTGTTAATTCTATTGTTTGTTATTTAGCCGAATCACACACAGCTTGAACATTATGGACGAAAAGATTGATATGATTATATCTGAGACTGCAAAAATCCGAATTCTAATAGTTGAAGACGATGAATTAATTCGTGCTTTGCTCGATGTAATTATTTCAGATTTAGGACACACCATTGTAGCTTCAGTAGACAACGCTGTAGATGCCCTGGTGGCTTATTCCGTGCATAATCCGCATGTTGTTATTTCCGATATTGAAATCAAAGGAAATATCGACGGCATTGAATTAGCCAAGAAACTGCTTCAAATTAGAAAATGTCAATTATTGTTTTTAACTGGAAATACGAACGACGACACCTTCAATCGGGCAAAGAAATTAGCTCCGCTCGCTTTTATCCCAAAGCCTATTGTTCGTGTTAAATTGGAGAGAAGCATTGATTTAGCAGTTGAGCATTCCAACGAAACCATTGGCTTCGTTACAGAGAATATGCCTGCAGACGGATGCTTGTACACGCGCATTGGAAACAAACTAAAAAAGATTGCCATTGCTGATATTGAATACATTGAGGTAGACGGGAAGTACAGCAGCATTTCCGTTGCACAGCGATTGGTGAATTGTAAAATTTCTTTGAAAGAACTTCAAGCCAAGCTTCCACAAAAAGATTTCGTTCAAGTAAACAGAAGTTCTGTCATTAATCTCAATTGCATTGTAGACATTGACATGGCAAGACAAATGATTAAAATGCCTTCTGCAGAAATTAGTATCGGTCGGAATTTTAAGGAATCTTTACTGAACAGGCTCAATCTTATTTAAGGGCGAAACATCTTTCGCCCTCGTCTGGCGGAAATTTACGCGATAATTAGGGCGAAAAATTTTTCGCCCCTACCGTTTTTGTTTAAACAATTCGAATTGTGAAGGCACATTCCTCGTCGGCCAGAAATTGTTATTCAACTCAACATCTGCTGTTTCCAATAAGGGGTCTAAGGCAATGTTGGTCACCTTTTTCCCGAAACGGAAGACCTTGCTAGCTGTGCCTTCTGACATTTTCCAGATCTCTGCTGGAATGCGCTCAATCTGCTTAGTACCATCTTCAAATGTAAATTCGAAGATCACAGGCATAAGCAATCCACCAACATTCTCAACTGTTAGCTCATAGAAGTAATTCGTTTCGTTCAAAAGTTTTTGCTCTTCCGGAGTCAAGTTCTTTTTGTACTCTTCGTATCTCTTTTCGTCTTCAGCGGTTACTTCATACGGATTGTCGTCGTTGTATTTATCGCGGGTAATCGGATTCTGATCTACGATTGGAACAATGCCTTCTTGCTTGTCGCGTGTTAACGAAATGTCTGCTGGTTGAGCATCTGCTTTGGATTTCAATAAAGCTTTTTCAATTTTTGGGTCACGACTGTTAATGGTGAACTCGCGAACACTTTTCAAATTCATGTCGCAATGCTCTGTCGTGTAAAACCATCCTCTCCAGAACCAATCCAAGTCAACAGCACTGGCATCTTCCATGGTGCGGAAAAAGTCTTCCGGGGTAGGGTGTCTAAACGCCCATCTTCTGCAATACTCTTTGAACGCATAGTCGAACAACTCTCTTCCCATAATGGTTTCGCGCATGATGTTCAAACCTGTTGCGGGCTTTCCGTAGGCGTTGTTTCCAAATTGATAAATGCTTTCAGAGTTGGTCATAATCGGAGACATCTTCGTTTTATCTCCTTTCATGTAGTCTACAATGTTTCTTGCCGGACCGCGACGAATCGGGAATTCACGGTCCCATTCTTTTTCAGCTAAGTATTCACAGAACGTATTCAATCCTTCGTCCATCCACGTCCACTGACGCTCATCGCTGTTAATAATCATCGGGAAGAAGTTGTGTCCCACTTCGTGAATGATAACCGACAACATACCTGTTTTTGTTCCTTCGCTATACGTTCCGTCTGCTTCAGGTCTTCCGCCGTTGAAACAAATCATTGGGTATTCCATGCCGATCCATTTTGCGTGAACGCTAATGGCAACCGGATAAGGATAGTCTATTGTGTGAGCGCTGTATGATTTCAACGTATGTGCTACAACACGCGTGCTGTATTGCTCCCAAAGAGGATTGCCTTCTTTTGGATAGAAGCTCATAGCCATGGGTTTCTTTCCGTTGATGTCTACCGACTGCGCGTCCCAAATGAATTTTCTTGAAGTGGCAAAGGCGAAGTCACGAACGTTTTCAGCCTTGAACACCCACGTCTTCATGGCTTTCTCATGTCCTTTCTCACGCGCAATTGCTTCGTCTTGCGTGCAAATGATGACAGGCTCTGTGCTTGTTTTCGCCTTGTTGTAACGTGAAAGTTGATCAGCTGTCAAAACGTCTTTCGGATTTTGTAACACCCCAGATGCGGCTACAATGTGGTCTGAAGGAACGGTTAAGGCCACTTCATAATTTCCGAAATCAAGCGTGAATTCTCCCGATCCCAAAAACTGTTTGTGCTGCCATCCGCTGTAATCCATATAGGCAACCAAACGCGGATAGTATTGCGCAATGGTGTAGAGGTAGTTCTTGTCCGTATCGAAATATTCGTAACCGCTTCTTCCACCCAAACGCATGCGGTCGTTGATGTTGTAGTTCCAATTGATTTGGAATGCGTAGGTTTGTCCAGGTTGAATAGGCTTCGGTAAGTCAATGCGCATCATTGTCTGATTCACAGTGTAAGGCAAGTCTTTTCCAGCTGCATCTGCAACTTTATCTAGCTTGAAACCACCGTCGAACCAAGGATACAAATCAATAAGGTCATTGGTTTGCATCTGATCGCTAATCTTCATCTGCTCAATCTTCGCAGAATTGTTGTCCTTGGTGTAAATGTTCTGATCAAGCTGAATCCACAAGTAATACAACACATCCGGAGAGTTGTTGTGATACGTTATAGTCTCTTCACCATGAATCTTTTGAATGTCGTCGTCTAAACGAATCTTCATTTTATAATCGACTTGCTGCTGCCAATAGTCGGCTCCAGGAGCACCGCTCGCAGTGCGATAGGTATTCGGAGTGGCCATTTCATCGGAACCCAACTGACGAAACTTATCGTTCCATGGATTCACCTGTGGCTGTGCAAAGGCGTTGAAAAATGCAACAGACAAAAAGGTTGCAGTAAAAAGTTGACGAAGATTTAATTTCATAGCGGGGCTAAAATACGAAAGGAGAGGGGTTTATTTGGAAAGAAAATCTTCCAAATCGCGCCCTGTTTGTTTGGCTATTTCGTGCGAATACGAAATGCCTTGAAACTGCTCAACTGCCTGTATTCCTCGCGCGGCATTCAGCAACCACACTTCTTGTGCTTGTTGAAGATTGGAAAGTGAGCACGATTTTTCAGTTATTTTTTCTCCCTTTTGTTGAAGGAAATCTTTTAAAGCTTCTTTCATGGTACTTGAAACACATCCGCTGGAAAGGGGAGGAGTATACAACTGATCTTCTTCCATCCACACCAAAGAACTCCACGTTCCTTCAGCAATTTCATTTTTTGTATTTGGAAGAAGACATTCGTTCCAATTGTTTTCCTTTGCTTCCATGGCAGCGAAAACATAGGGAAGTGCATTCAATGTTTTCAAATGGGAATAGGCATGGGCATGTAAAACGGTTTGGGTGGAAAGACCCACTTCCTTCAAAAAAGAAAAATAAGAACCGAACGATTGTTCGGTGACTTCAATCAGAAAATGCATTTCGTTTTGAAGGGGAGTGTATCTTCCTTCGCTCGTTCTGAAAAAACTCACGCGAGCAATTCCAGATTGAATGTTATTTAACTGAAAGGTTTGTTGAATGAGACCTTCTAATTCTGAAAACGAATTTGTTGAAGACTTGAACTTAAAAAGATTGTTCGAGGCTTCTATGCGTTGCAAATGATACTTGAAAAGTGGAATGCGATTGTGTTCGAAACGAATGGTTTCGAAAAATCCATCGCCGTAGCGGAAGGCACGGTTGGTTCGAACATCGAGAAGAAGTTCAGATTCATCTATGAATTTTCCGTTCGAACAAACCAACATTTTAAAGCGCTTTTACGTATTCTAGCAGATCGCCGTTCTGCTTCATTTGAATTCCGCGAACACCTGCGGCATTGGCGCACAGCACATCACGGTCGCGATCCCCAATCATAACACTCGCGTCTTTGTCGAATTTATATTTCGCACAAGCGCGTTCTACCCACAAGCCAGCGGGCTTGCGTGAAAGGGAGTTGCAGATGTCCGGGTGGTGAATGGAGAAGAAGAACTCCAAAATTTCAACGTTGTTCTTTTTGCATTCCGATTGGAAAAAATCGTGAATGCGATCCACTTCTTCTTTGGTATAAAGTCCGCGAGAGATACCGGCTTGATTCGTTACCACAACCAATTCGAATCCTTTGGAAACGGCTAGCTGCAAGGCTTCCATTACGGTTGGAAGAATCACGAATTCATCGAGCGAATAAGTGTAATCTCCAGGGTCATGGTTTATGACGCCGTCTCGATCGAGGAACAAAGCTTTTCTCATGTTACATTTTTTTTAGGGCTCGAAGGGTTAAAACCAAAGCCAGTAGGGTGAAAAAGGCACCAAGCATGAAGGCCGCACCGGGAAAACTTACGAGGGCATGATCACTTGCGAAATACGAATAGGTTTGTGTCATAATAAGTGGACCAATAAACGCTGTAAGACTTTCCAGAGAAGCGATTGAGCCTTGCATTTCGCCTTGCTCATTCAAGGGCACTTGATTGCTCATGTGTCCTTGAAGCGAAGGCGTAGAAATGCCTCCAATGCAATAGGGAATGAGAATGATGTACATCATCCATCCGGCATTCGCGAACGAAAATAAAATTAATCCCACCGTCGAGAATGCCATACCGATCACGATCGATTTCGTTGGTCCCCAAACCCTGCTCGTATACCGAATCAGTCCTCCTTGGACCAACGAGATAAGCACGCCCACCGCACCAAGCGAATATCCAACATCCGCGTTATCCCAATGAAATTGAGCCTTGCCAAAAAACGACCACGTGCTCTGAATGGCAAAACTGCCAAGAAATAAAAAGAAGAAAGCGACAATCAATCCCGTCATTCCCTTGTATTGCCCCAGTCGCTTTATACTGGTAAACGGATTTACGCGCTTCCATTCAAAATTTCTTCTGTTTTCTACCGGATGCGATTCCGGAAGAATAAATAAGCCGTAGGCGAAATTCAGCAACGAAAGAATAGCGGCTGCATAAAAGGGAATGCGTTCGCCCAAGTCACCCAATAAGCCGCCAATAACAGGCCCGAGAATAAATCCCAATCCAAAAGCTGCACCTAGCATTCCAAAGTTCTGCGCGCGCTTCTCGGGCGTCGATACATCTGCAATGTAAGCTGTCGCCACTGTGAAACTCGCGCCCATAATTCCACTTAAAATTCGTCCAATAAAAAGAAGCGTAATGTTAGGTGCAACGGCCATGAGCAAATAGTCTAGTCCTAGACCTAATAATGAAATTAAGATAATCGGACGCCTTCCGTAAGAGTCGCTCAATGCGCCCATCATCGGAGAAAAAAAGAACTGCATGAATGCATAAACTCCTATGAGCCAGCCGCCCCAAGTGGCTGCTTCCGTTATGGTAGAGTGGGTAAGAGAGGCTATCAGATCGGGGAGAACGGGAATAATAATTCCCAATCCAATCACATCAATTAAGATGGTTATAAAAATGAATACCATTCCTGGCTGTCTCGCTTTCAACATATCGGTTGCAAGATTACAACAGAACTATTTCATTCGTGCAGTCTTCAGGTAATTTCCAATGAATGCTTTTTCTGTAAATCCGAAATCGGCTACCGCCAAAAACACCATTTCTTCATTACTCAAATTCTGCGACTGGTGCATGGCCCAGCGCGGAATGTAAACAATGCTTCCCGGTTGAACAGGAACAGTAATGTCATCAATCAATACTTGTCCACTTCCTTTGAAAAACACAAATACAGTTTCGTGTGCGTGCTTATGGAGCTCGTTGCTTTTATTCGCAGAAACACGAACAATGCGTGGATCTAAGACTTCCAAGGGAAAATCCAATCGCTCAACGAAGAAGTCTACATTCAACTTCTCAACTGTGTTTCTGTACAATTCCTTTCCGCTGGCTTTGTCTATGTGCTTTTCAAACAGAGCGTCTTCTTCATCAGGAGTTAACGATGTCTTCAACAAAACCGCGTCGGTTAAAGGCTTCAGACGAAGAAACAAAACTTGCTCATACGTGAAGTCTAACAATTCATACAAGGTCACGTCAACTTCAATGTCTTTCTTTCCTTCCTCAAACAACGCATTTACCTTCAACTCATCATCGGTCATTAACGCATGAAGAGCCCATTGCTTTTCAGTCGAATTCAATTCACCTATGAACTCACGCCACTTGTCGGTATCGCTTCTTATCTTAAACGAACGGATGTATGCGCCCAAACAATCTTGAACAAAATACTTTTCCTCTTCATCAAAAAAATCGCTCTCGTAGGCTTGTATTAAAGGGTGCTTCATTGTAAAATGCGTATTGTTTCGTTTTCTAAATTCTGCCAAAATTCGGCACGAAGATCAAGCGCAGTTTCCATTCCTTTTCGAACAAGCTTTGCGTTTTCTTCACTCTGCGAAGCTAGTTCATTTGCTATGGCCAACAAGACTTTTCCATGCTCATCATCAACTTCGGTATGCAAGGGGAAGAAGACGTAATCGCGAAGTGTTAACTCAGTATGCAGGGAAATTGACTCGATAATTGGACGATATACATGCTTCACCACACTTTCGGTTCCCAATCCAATGGCCCCAACAGCCTCAGCTTCTGAACAATTTTCCAAATATGCAAGAAAGGAATTGCGCCAGTTTCCTACGGCTTCATTCATCTCAAAGGTTTGATCTGAGCAAATGGCGGTTTTGAATTGATGAAACAAAGTGGGATGAGGAATTCCTATAACCCATTCGTCATCAATTCCCATCGCGCGAATGGCCTTCAAATCATCTTCATGCAATTGCCCTTTCTCTTCCGCAAGATTTTCCATAAGATGAGCCTTGTGCGAAGGGTGCGACAATTTATCGATCACCTCTTGCAAATACTTCGGGAACCAAGCGCTGTAAAATTCATACTGACATGCGAAATAGGCCAAAGCCTTTTTCATGTCTGAAAATTCTCCTTGAGATAGTTTTTGTAAATAAGAATGATGAACAGCGTCGTGCTGCAATGCTACGTCTTCCATACTTTTGTTTCAGCGATGAATATAATTATACATTCATTAAACATTCTAATTCTTATTTTGTTAAATCATTATGAAAACAATTTATATCGTCGGATTACTAGTCTTAGCCCTTTCTTCTGCAGCGGCATTGTCCATGCGAAGCAGATGGCAAAAACCTTCAAAACCAATAGGAACAAATAAAATGAGCTTTTACGATTTAACCATTAATGCCATAGATGGCAAGGTCATGAACATGGCCGATTACAAAGGAAAATATGTGTTGTGTGTGAACGTCGCATCAAAATGCGGATATACGCCACAGTACGAAGACCTTGAAAAATTGTACGAGCAATACCAAGGTAAATTGGTAATTGTTGGTTTTCCTTGTAACCAATTCCTTGGACAAGAGCCGGGGACGAGCGAAGAGATTGTTTCTTTTTGTCAGAAAAATTACGGAGTAACTTTTCCATTAACAGAAAAGATCGATGTTAAAGGAAAGAATCAACACGGCATCTACCAATGGTTAACGCAGAAGTCGTTAAACGGAGTAGCAGATGGAACCGTGAAGTGGAACTTCCACAAATTCTTAATCTCTCCAGAAGGAGAATGGTTGGCTGAATTCCCATCGAGTGTGAAACCGTTAGATACCGAATTAACTTCGTTGATTAAATAATTCACTCATGAATTGGAATGAATTGAACTCGGTAGAGCAATGGAATGCCATGCTTGAATCGGAAGAAAAGTTTATAGTCTTTAAACACAGCACACGCTGCAGTATTAGTACTACAGCGTTGTCGCGTTTCGAGCGCGACTGGGATACGTCTTCTTCAGTGAAGCCTTATTTCCTAGATCTTTTGGAACACCGAAACATCTCGAATGCCATTGCACAAGATACCGGCGTTGAACATGAGTCTCCTCAAGCTATTCTTATTGAAAACGGAAAAGTGCTGAAGTCTGCTACACATTTGTCTATTTACGTTTCCGAGCTACTAGAAGCCTAGTCCATGTCCTACGTGCTAACCTACATTTCTGAAGGCGAGCATTTGAAGCAAGACTTTAAAATGCGCATTGATGATGCGCAGAAAATTGCGCGTTCAATCGTAGCATTCGCCAATACTTCTGGCGGAAGATTACTTATAGGGGTTAAGGACAACGGCAATGTTTGTGGTGTTCGTCCGGAAGAAGAGATTCACATGATCATTCGAAGCGCCGAAGAGTTTTGTCAGCCTCCTGTTCATTTCACACATTCCGTTTGGAAGGTGGAAGGAAAGGCGGTTCTTGAAATTCAGATTGAAGAGTCTTATGTAAAGCCTCATTTAGCAAAAGTGGAAGAAGGCTGGAAAGCCTTTGTTCGTGACCACGACGTTACACTGCCGGCTTCGAACGTCTGGATTGCTATGCAAGAAGTTTCTTCGCAGCAAGACTCGAATGAACTCTTTCAAATGTCGGAAAGAGAAGAACAACTTTTTTCTTTGTTGAAACTACAACCCTTAACATTGAATCAGCTCGCACGGAAATTGGGAACTCCAAGACCTATCTTAATTCGAAAACTAGCGAAACTCATGAAATGGGGCATCGTGGTTGAAAACTTCGATCAAGGCAAAGCAGTTTATTTCCTGAAGTAAATAAAATATGCTGACTTTTGTCAGTACCTAATCTGACGCAAGCAATTTTCTCCTGCCTGCGCCTCCAATAGATTTGTACTGCACATGGAAAATAGATTTGCCTCGATTTGGAATCACGTTAATGAAGGAATTTTAATCTCGAATAAATCGGGTGAAATTGTTTTGGTGAATCCGCGCTGCGCCTCGCTCTTCGGTTATTCCGAAGATGAAATGTTAGCCATAGGTATAGATGCACTTATTCCAGATGCCGCTCGTTCTCGACATGAAAAACACAGAGAACGCTACAACGATCAGCCGACGAACCGTTCCATGGGTCAGAATATGATTTTGTATGGATTGAAAAAAGACGCGTCTGTATTTCCTCTTGAAATTTCTCTAAGCCATTACAATTCCCAAGGCGAGATGTTTGTCATTGCCTTCATCATAGATATTACCGAGCGTTTGAATTTTCAGGAAGATTTACAAGTCGTAAACAAGCAATTACTTACACTGAATGAAAATTTAGAGCGAAAGGTTAAGGAACGCACCTTGGTTTTGCAAGAAGCGATGAATGATTTAGAAAAGAGTCAAACTGAATTGCGTGAAGGACTTATAAAAGAAAAAGAACTGCACGAAATGAAATCGCGCTTTGTTACCATGGCATCTCATGAGTTCAGAACTCCATTAACCACAATACTTTCAAGCGTATCGCTTATTTCAAAATACTTGCAGGAAGAAGAGCAGGATCATCGCGACAAGCATATTCAGCGTATTAAAAACTCTGTTTTTTCTTTAACGGAAATATTAAACGATGTCCTCTCCTTGGGTAAGCTCGACGAAGGAAAAGTAGCGGCTCAATTGGAAGAAATTAATTTGTGTGAAATACTTCAAGCTGTAATTAATGACATGGATTTAATTCTGAAGCCAAATCAAAAAATTGAGGTCAGTTGCCCGAAGAATCAAAAAGTGAGAGCTGACATAATCTTGTTGCAACGAGTTCTCGTGAATCTACTTTCCAACGCCATTAAGTTCTCTTTCGATGAAACCAACATTTTGGTTGAAGTTTTAGTTAATGCCGAATTGAACGAAGTTCAAGTCAATATTTCAAATCAAGGAATTGGCATTCCTGAAGAGGAACATGATAAACTCTTCGATCGTTTTTATCGAGCGAACAACGCATCAAACATTCAAGGAACGGGTCTCGGATTAAGCATTGTTAAGCGCTGTTTGGAATTAATGAACGCCTCTGTTTCCTTTACCAGTATAGAAAATTCAACAACAACATTTACTATTCAAATACCTTTAGAATCATGACTGAAAAAATATTAGTGATTGAAGACAACGCAGAAATGCGCGAGAACATTTGTGAAATTTTAAGTATGTCCGGATACTTATTGTTTGACGCGGAAAATGGAAAGGAAGGTGTTGATATTGCTTTAGCAGAAGTTCCGAATCTCATTCTTTGCGATATAATGATGCCGCAACTCGATGGATACAGTGTTTTGAATAGATTGTCCCATGAAGAAACAACGGCTTCTATTCCGTTTATTTTTCTCACGGCGAAAGCAGATCGCTCAGACATGCGCAAAGCCATGGATTTGGGAGCCGACGACTACATAACTAAACCTTTCGATGATTTAGATCTTATAAGTGCTGTAAGAAGCAGATTAGATAAGGCTACGAGAGTTCGTGAGGCTTCGAATAAAGCACCTCTGCACGGAATGGATCTTTTACTGAACGAGGTAAAAGGACTTTCAGATATTACTAAAGTGAGCGATAGCGCCATTACGAAAAAATACAAAAAGAAAGAACTCATCTTCGCTGAAGGGGATGATGCTATGGGCGTTTATTTCTTGAAGTCTGGAAAAGTGAAAGTTTACATGAGTCATGAAATTGGAAAAGACCTAATTATTCAATTGGTTCATGACAATGAGTTCTTCGGATTTCTTCCGTTGCTACAACACGGAAAGCACAGCGCTTCCGCAGAGGTATTGGAAGATGCAGAAATTGTGTTCTATCCGAAAGCTGATTTCTACAAGCTCATGAATGGTAGCTATGATGTGTTGAAAGAAGTTGTCTTATTGTTGAGCAACAAAGTGAAAGAAGAACAAGAGCGCTTAATGAAATTGGCATACTCTAGCGTTCGCAAACGTACGGCCGAAGCCTTGCTTCACCTGAAAGATCGTTACGAAAAAGACCACAACAAACCCTTCACCATGGCCATTGCTCGCGACGACCTTGCTCGTATGGTAGGAACAGCAACAGAATCGCTCATCCGCACTCTCAGCGACTTCAAACAAGAAGGCCTTATCACCATCGATGGCTCTCGCATTACGATTGTGGAGGAGTTGAAGTTGTTGAATTTGAGAGGTTAACACACTTTGTGTGATGACACTTTGTGATGACCTTCTTCGAAGGATGACACACTTCGTGTGATGACGCTTCGCGAAGCGGTCATCACGAAGTGTCATCAGGAACGGTCATCGAACGTGTTCGTCATCGGCTTCGCCGTCATCACAACGTGTTGTGTCATCGGCTTCGCCGTCATCGTGCACAGCACGTGTGAAACTCCGCACCCCGAAGAACAATCAACAGCCCAAGAATAAGCAACGCAAAGCGTATGGTTTTTTCGCGTTTGAAGAATGGGTATTTGCTTAATGCCATTTTAATTCTGGAAAGAAGAATTAGCAGGGGCGAGGTTCCTATTCCAAAAAGAAACATAAAGATTCCTGAGTAAAGCGCATTGTGATAGAGAATGGCGACAGCTAAGGCAGAATAGACCATTCCGCAAGGTAGAATGCCGTTCACCATTCCCATGAAAAAACGTGAAAAAACACTTTCCATTTTTAAGAATTTCCGGAAGAAGGTAGCGACAGATGAGGCTGGAAATACTGTATTCTGAAACAAAGAGGGAAACGATTGCACAACGAAGACAAGAATTAAAACACTTCCGCTAATGAGCGCAGGCCATACTCCTATATCTCTAGGAAGAATCAATTGTCCAACACCTCCAACCAATGCACCCATAATGGCGTAGGTGGTGGCTCTTCCGAAATGATAAAGACTTATCTGTAAAGCCTTTTGCGTGTTCGACCAAGGAATACTCACGATAATGGGTCCGCACATTCCAACACAATGCAGACTTCCTAAAAGGCCCATGGATAGGGCGGCTATGAATAGTTCAATGAACATGCTTATGTCCTATTACTTCTTCGAAATAAAATTCTCTTCCGTCTTTCTTCCAAAAAACTTCAATGTTGTAGCGTGAAGGAATACCGTTCGGAAGGGTGAGGGTAAAAGCGCTGTCTGCCGATGCTGTTAAGTTGTAGCTCGCGTCGAAGGCATTGTTGCTTGGGCAATATATCTTCACTGTAGCTTCCCTCATTTCATTCAACATAAACGGAAAGTGAACAACGGCATTTCCATTTTCGAATTGAAAAGAACATTTTTTCTCGAGCGCGGCGTAGTTCGCTTGCTGATCCAATCTGCTTTGATGAACCAATTCTTTTTCATAGTAGTTCTTGTCTACCAAATCTATTTTTTGATTGATCGAAAGAAAGACTAACGTCAAAATACCTGCGGCAAAGAAGATGTAAAGTATTGTTATTTTCCAACCCCAGTTCATGGTCTATTTAATTTATTCGGTGCTAGAAGCACCAGTTTTTCTGTGGCTTTCAGCTCGCCGTTGCTATAAATTTCCAATTCCACGCGGTTCCTTTGATCAGGTAATTCGTTCAAAGGAACATAGATAAAGAGCTCTCCGTTTTTCATTTCACCCGACTGCAATTTGTTCTGATGTCCAATCCAATCGAAATGCGCATGTTTTCCTTCAATTTTGAATTCCAGGTTCATTTCATTGGATGTTTTATTAATGAGTTTTATGTTGTAGAGGTTTCCAATTTCCCCATCGGTTTCAACCGTGAATAAAGTGTTGCGCGTTCGAACGCTATTCACTTCGAGCTCACTTCGAGTTATCAAAAGAAACGCTTCAACACAGATTAATGCCAAGAGAACAAAGCAGTAGGCGAGTATGCGCTTGTTAATGCGAAGTTTCGTTTTCGTTACAATGCTGTTTTCAGAGGCATAGCGAATCAATCCTTTTTCGCGATGTGTCTTTTCCATTACGGTGTCACACGCGTCCATGCAGGCGGTGCAGTTCACACATTCCAATTGTAGTCCGTTGCGAATGTCAATGCCCGTTGGACAAACACGAATGCATTCCAAACAATCGACACAATCGCCATGCGGCTGATCAATGGTCTTTTTAACGTGTTTCGTTCTGGGTTCTCCGCGCACATGGTCATACGTTACCGCAATGGAATTTTGGTCGAGCATGACGCCTTGCATTCTTCCATACGGACAAACAATTAGGCACACCTGCTCGCGGAACCAATAGTAAATGAAGAAGAATACAAAACTGAAAATGACTATAGCGGAAAAGCCCCCGATATGTTGTGAGACCGGCTCTGTGGCGATGTTCCAGACAGCATCGCTTCCAATGACATACATGAGAAAGGTATTGGCAATGGCGAAGGATACGGCATAGAATAAAAATATTTTCAGAATCCTTCGCGAAAGTGTTTTGCTGTTCCAAGGTTCAGCGCGTAAAGCCATTTGCGCTTTGCGATCGCCTTCAATCCAATATTCGATCTTGCGGAAAACCATTTCCATGAAAATGGTTTGCGGACAAACCCATCCGCAGAAAACCCTTCCGAAAATAACAGTGAAGAGAATAATGAATACCACGAAGATGAGCATGCCCAAGACGAAAATGAAAAAGTCTTGCGGCCAAAAACGAACACCGAAGAGAATGTAAATGCGATCAATGATATTCAATAAGAATAATGGAGCGCCATGAAATTTGACAAACGGTAAGCCAAAGAATACCACCAAATACACCCACGACAAATAACTTCGAAGGTTATAAAAATGTCCTTTTGGTTTCTTCGGAAAGAACCACACACGTTTTCCTTCAGCGCTAATGTGCGCGACCGAATCTCTAAACTCTTCTTCGACTTCTCCTATCATTTTTTCGCTGAGGCTGTGCTATCGGGTAAGACGGAAATAGCAGTAGCCGTGCTGTCTACAGGGGCCTTATACAGCGGACCTTCAGGAGCTTTCGGATTGGCAGGATTCGTTCCTTGCAAGGAAAGAATATAGCTGGTTACTTGAGCCATTTGCATAGCCGACAAATCGTTCTTCCAAGATTTCATACCTGTTCCGGTCACTCCAATTTTCACGGTTTTGAAAAGGTTTTTTATGTCGCCGCCGTGCTTCCAGTATTGATCAGTGAGGTTCGGACCAATTTTCCCTTCCGCGTGTGCACCGTGACAGCTTATGCAGTTCGAAGCGAATAGAGCAGAGCCCACTTTCAAGTCTTCAGACCCAGTTAACAGCGCAACACTGGTTTCGTCTACAAGGTTCTTCGCGTTCAAGCGATACTCTTCCATTTGCTTTTCAGCTTCTGCTAATTCCGTTTGGTATTCTTGAAGGGAAGACGGTCCATTTCCACCCGCATGGTAATAAACCATGTAACCCAAACCCCAAATTATTGTCAAGTAGAATCCATACTTCCACCAAGGTGGTAAGGCATTGTCTAGCTCACGAATGCCATCGTAATCGTGGTCTGTGAGAATAGCTGCTTCGTCTTTAATCTCTACTGAATGATGGAACTTGATCCAGAACGAAGGGCCAACGCGCTCAGGAAGTGCCTCAGGTGCTCCTTCCTTCAATCCAATAAAATCAGTAGTTAAATACTTAATCATGCGATTGAAATACAACACCACGCACAATTCAATGACTATAAGTGTGAACAACGCATTGAAGGGAGTGTTTCCAAATCCGTTGTGAAGAAATTTCAACATCTGATCTCCAGTTGCCGCAGATGCTGAATTAGAAAATCCGAAGTAAATGAGAATAATTAGAATGGTCGTCGGCCATTGACGCGATTGCTTTTGCTTGTCAAGTTTGGCTTTTTTCGCAACCGCTTTCAAAACACCCTGCAACTGCAGAATGTAAATCAAGAGCATGACTGCAACAAAGACGAGCCCGTAAAAAATGGGGTCTTGATACGGAGAGTAAGTGCTGACAGGCAGCGCTGTTATAGCTTCTTTCATGGCTTTACAGATCGAATGGAATGTTTTTTTGTTCTTCAATACTTGCTTTGTCTTCACGAAGCACGCGGTAAGAAACGCCTGCGAAGAAGATGACGAAAATGAACAGGGAAGTAAGCGGATAGATGCTTACGTCTGTGATGGATTCGAGGTAGTTAATAAATTTCATCTTACTTCAGTTTTATTTTTGAACAGGTGCTGCGTCTCTTCCTAAGCGTTGCAAGTAGGCAATGAGTGCTAAAATTTCATGATCGGGTTGAAGTCCTTCGTCGCTAGTAAGCAATTGGTTTTGCTTGAACTCCAGCATTAATCCGTTTGTTATTTGTTGTGCTTGTCTTCTTGCACTGTCGGCCCCCGCAGCAATGTCGGCATCGGTATAAGGCACACCCAACGTTTGCATGGCTTCCATCTTCTTGGTTATTTCTTCGAAGTCAATTTTGTCTTCGAACAACCAAGGGTAGCGAGGCATAATTGATCCGGTAGAGATAGATGCTGGATCCATCATGTGGTTGTAGTGCCAGCTATCCATGCGTTTCAAACTGCCTGCACCTTCGCGAGCCAAGTCTGGACCCGTGCGCTTCGATCCCCATTGGAACGGATGATCATAAACGAACTCACCAGCTTTCGAATAGTCGCCGTAGCGGGCTGTTTCAGATCGGAACGGACGAATCATTTGCGAGTGACACGTGTAACATCCTTCACGAATGTAAATGTCGCGACCTTCCAATTCGAGCGGTGTATAAGGCTTCACCGCCGCAATGGTCGGAATGTTTTCCTTCACCAAGAACGTTGGTATCATTTCAATCACACCACCTATTGCAACAAGCACTAAGGCGAATACCAACATCTGAAGGGGTCTTCTTTCAATAACACGATGCCAGTGCTCGTTTCCTGTGATGCGCACTTTTTCAAGAGGAGCAGCTTCGGCTTTTTCTTGAGCCAAGAACACGCCTTGCTTCGCTGTTTTCACCAAGTTCACCACCATGATAATTGCACCAATTAAATAGAGCAATCCTCCTAATGAACGAGCCATATAGAACGGTCGCATGGTCTGCACAGTTTCCAAAAATTGATATTGCAATTGTCCTTCTGGTGTGAATTCATTCCACATGCTACTCTGCATCCAACCCGCCCAATACATAGGAATGGCGTACAACAGAATACCCAGTGTTCCAATCCAGAAGTGCCAGTTCGCCCATTTCTTCGAGTAAAGATCTGTTTGCCACATGCGTGGAATTATCCAATACAACACACCGAAGGTTAAGAATCCGTTCCATCCCAAGGCACCCACGTGCACGTGTGCAATGGTCCAGTCTGTAAAGTGAGAAATTGCATTTACGTTTTTCAACGAAAGCATAGGTCCTTCGAAAGTGGCCATACCGTAAGCAGTAATGGCAACCACCATGAACTTCAACACTGCACTTTCACGCACACGGTCCCAAGCGCCACGAAGGGTGAGCAATCCGTTAATCATACCACCCCAAGACGGAGCAAGAAGCATAATGCTAAACACGGTTCCCATGCTTTGCGCCCAATCGGGAAGAGAAGTGTATAACAAGTGGTGCGGACCTGCCCAGATGTAAATGAAGATCAACGCCCAGAAGTGAATAATTGAAAGTCGGTACGAATAAATTGGACGATTAGCCGCCTTCGGAATGAAGTAGTACATCAATCCCAAGTACGGAGTGGTTAAGAAGAATGCAACCGCATTGTGTCCGTACCACCATTGTACCAAAGCGTCTTGAACACCTGCGTAATACGAGTAACTTTTCGTGAAGGAAACAGGAAGTTCAATGCTATTCACAATGTGAAGCATAGCAACTGTTACCCATGTTCCAATGAAGAACCAGATAGCTACATACAAGTGACGTTCGCGACGCTTAATTAACGTACCGAACATGTTCACCCCGAAGATGACCCAAATTAAAGTGATTAAAATATCAAGCGGCCATTCCAACTCGGCGTATTCTTTTCCTGTTGTATAGCCCATTACCAAAGACAATGCAGCCAACACAATAATCAACTGCCATCCCCAGAAGTGAATCTTACTTAACAAGTCGCTGAACATGCGCGCCTTCGTTAAGCGTTGCAACGAATAGTAAACACCCATGAAAATTCCGTTTCCTACGAATGCGAAAATGATTGCATTGGTATGAAGCGGACGCAAACGTCCGAAGGTTGTTTGTGGAATATTAAAATTCAAAAATGGCCAAACCATTTGCAAGGCAATGGTTAATCCCACCAGCATTCCAACCAGTCCCCACATGGCAGTGGCAATGGCAAATTGCTTTACAATTTTGTTGTCGTAGTAAAAAGTTTCCGTATTCATTTGGACTGTTCTTCGGTTATTATTTCTGTTTGAGTTGTTGGTTTTTCTTCGAATAAGATGCGCATGGCCGGAGTGTCTAAATCATCGAATTGTCCACGCTTTGCATTACGCAAAAACACAATGAGAAAGCCCATTGCAAGTGGTAAACTGATTCCGATAAGTAAATAAATAACACTCATGAATTGGCTATTTTTCTCGACTTCAAAAATATTTCTACGCCTCATTTTGATTTATGAGGTGCATCAAACGCGCTTATGATTTTTGTCAAGCAATGTTTTTTTGTAAGCTCGTCTGGTCGCTGAAGTAGTAAAGAGTATTATCGTGAAAGTGCTCACAGGCATGAGTACCGCAGCAACAAGCGGAGAAAGATTTCCCGTTAGGGCATAAGACAATCCAATAACATTATAAAGCAGTGAAAGTCCGAAACTGAAAAACACAATTCTCCTGCACGCTTTCGCATAGTCAATTATAGCAGGCAAGTGCTGAAGCAGTTCTCCAGGAATTAAAACATCGGCAGCAGGCGTAAATCGCTGATGTGCATCACTTACAGAAATTCCTACGCTCGCTTCTTGAAGTGCACCGGTGTCGTTCAATCCATCGCCTACATATGCGCATCGCATAGTTTTTTCCATTGCAGCAATGCCCTTCGCTTTGTCAGTTGGACTTAATTGATAAATGAGTTCGCTTCCAAAAGGAAAGAGTTTACGCATGCGCAAATCATCGGCATTGCTGTCTCCAGAAAGCAATCCCAATTTGTTTCCTTTTTTTATTTGTTGAAGCATATCCTTCATTCCATTTCGAATTTCAAATTCTAGGTGGAAGACGCCACGCCATTTTCCATTGATCAAAAGAGCGGTTCCGGGCGCATCGCTGCTCTTTTTCAATTCGAACAAAATACCGTTTACTTTTCCGGAAGTTCCAATTCCCGGAGTCTCTTCAAATCCGGAAAGTGTGCAATGTTCGTTGCGTGGAAATTCCTTCAACAACGATTGACTAATGGGGTGAAGGGAAGAGGCAAGCAATTCTCCGAATGCATTTTTTTCTTCGGGTTGAAGGGCTTCGCCCGTGTACTTTACGTTAACCTGATGCGTATCGGTAACAGTGCCTGTTTTATCGAAATAGAAGGCCTGAACGGTGGCGAGCTTATCGAGAACAAAACTATTTTTGAAGAGCAACTTTCCTTGCGCCAAAAGTCGCAATGCTGTTCCTGTGGTGAAGGTATGCGAGAGCAACAGCGCGCAAGGACAAGCCACGATGAGTGCGGTGGTTAAGGCGCGGAAGGCTTTGTTCGGGTCGGAATGATAGAGAAGAAGAAACGCTCCGAATGACATAACCAAGAGGAACAGCGTAAACCATTTCGCCACGACATGCGTGAAGCTTTGTCGTTCGGCGTTTTCTTCTTTGCGCGCTTTTTTGTTCCAAAGCAAACCGAGGTGACTGTCTTCCATCACCTTTTCCACCCGAATGCGAATGTTACCGCTGCAATTGCGCGCGCCTGCATAAACAGTGGCTCCGCGAAGAATGGCCTTGTGATCGGACTCTCCGGTTACGAAGGCGTAATCTAGTTCCGCTTCTTCGTTCAATAAGATACCGTCGGCCGGAATGACTTCGTGGTTGTGAATTTCAATTTCGTCTTGTTCTTGCACTTCGGCCAGCGGAATGTTCTGGAAGGCGTTTCCTCTTTTGGTTGAAATAACAATGGGGAAGTAGCTCTTGAACGATTTCGAGAATCCCAATTTATCGGTTCGAAGATCTTGAAAATGACGTCCAATAAGCATGAAGAACACAATGCCTGAATACGAATCGAAATATCCAGAGCCAGTATCTGAAATCACTTCGTAAAGACTTCTTGAATACGCTACGCAAAGGCTTATCACCAAAGGGAAATCGATGTGGATGAATTTATTTCGAAGTCCGGTAAGGGCGCCGCGATAGAATTCAAGGCTGCTGTAGAAGAATACGGGGAGGGAAAGAAGGACATTGATGGTTCGAAAGAAGTAAACGAAGTTGGGATCGTTTTTTAGTTCAAGGTCCATGTATTCGGGAATGCTGAAGAGCATAATATTCGCGAAGCAGAATCCGGCTATCACCAATGCGCGCAATCGGAATTTGCGCGATTTTTCCGTTTCGGAAGAAGTAGATTCTATCGATTCAATGTCGGGCGCATATCCCACGAGAGCCAGTTGTCGCGCTACTTTCGAAAGGGGTACCTCTTTTCGAATAACCATGCGAATGGTTTTTTCAGCGAAGTGCACTTCGGTCTTTACGATGCCCGGTTCCAGTTTGTGCAGGTGTTCCAGCACATACACGCACGACGCGCAATGAATGTTGGAAAGGGTGAAGCGCACGTGTTTGACATCGGCATCTTCGTAGATAATGAATCGTTTCGCAATGGTGGGAATATCAAGTTCTTCCCAGTTGCGTTTACTATTTATTTCGGGAGCAAAGTTTTCGTCATCGGAAGCGCACAGAATGGAGTTGTCTATAAGCAGTCGAGCTTGCAGGCATCCGTTGCAACAATAGTTTTTTTCGGCTTGAACAATAAGATCTTTGTCGCAAGCTTCGCCGCAGTGGAAGCAGAGGGCAGCCATGGTTTACAAGTTGCTAGAGAGTTCGGCTCCTTCCTGATTTTGTCTGTCGAGGGTCCATTGATCGGTAACGGAAGTTTCAATGTAGAGCTTCCCGCTGCTTCGCAGAATTTGAACTTTCCAACCGAGAATTTTTTCCAGATAATCAATGAAGTCGCGCACTTTGGTAGCGCTTTCAAATTTTATCTCAACGCTTTTTTCTCCGGTTTTCAGAACGAAGTCGTTTTCTGCTGCCGCGCGTTTCTTCGAACCAACACCCTCATACAGCGCTAGGCGCAGGAACGGAAAGTGCTCAGCGAACTGGCACATCAGTTCATTTACAGTAGTGTTGGGATTAACGGTCATGCTCATTTTTTCAAACCCCGAAATTCCGATAATCGTTTAGAATTGAATATGAGTGCGCTCAATTGAGGTTATGATAATTGTCAATGAACTGCGTAATTGGAAAATCGAAGATTTTATTCCTATTGCATAATTCCTACTTCGTAATTCCTACTTCGTAATTCCTATTTCATAATTTGAACTTCGTTGTTGGAACTACGTTATTGGAACTACGTTATTGGAACTGCGTTGTTGGAACTGTGTTGTTTGAACTACGTTGTTTGAACTGTGTTGTTGGAACTAATTTATTGACTAGTCAGTCGAAGACATTCGCCGCAGGCATTCGTTGAAAACATTCGCCCGAAGGGCATTTTGGGCTTCTTTAAAAGGTCTTGGAAAACGATGGTTTGCGTTCTCTAAAATGGATGGTCTGGCAGATCAAATTCTGACTCAACTGAAATAGTAAAATTCAAGATTGTGTTTGTTTGATTAAGTGGAATTATATTTTCATCTTCCCCTCTCTAAACTTCTCTTACCTTTTGTAAAAACATTCGCGTAGCATTCCTCGCAGAGATTCGTTACTTCGTAACATTCGTTGCTCCGCAACATTCGTTACTTCGTAACATCAGCAGTTCTCACAATCCCTCGTTCAAGCACATACCGTTCTTGGCTTTCCTCACAAACCGCCTCTCCATTCGCATGGAAATGAAGCTTATGACCGAACTTACTCATCCAGCCGGTTTGGCGCGCAGGATTGCCCATAACTAAAGCGTAAGCAGGGACTGCCTTCGTAACCACTGCGCCCGCGCCAATAAAGGCGTATTCACCAATCTCATAACCACACACAATCGTTGCGTTAGCGCCTATACTCGCGCCTTTGCGTACGATTGTCTTGCGGTATTCGTCTTTGCGCGCGACAGCGCTACGCGGATTAATCACATTCGTGAAGACACACGATGGACCCAAGAACACATCGTCTTCACATACAACGCCCGTGTAGATACTCACGTTGTTCTGAACCTTCACGTTGTTGCCCAACATAACATCCGGACTCACCACCACATTCTGTCCCAAGTTGCAGTTTTCACCCAAAACACAATTCGACATCACATGCGTGAAATGCCAAATCTTTGTGCCTTTTCCAATGGTACATCCTTCGTCTATAAACGAAGATTCATGGGCGAAGTATTCCTTTTCCATTAATGTGAGTATTTCTCGAAATTTTTATGTTCTACTTTATTCAACTCTTCAGTCGTTAACGATTTGAAATAATCGTAAGTAATCTTCAATCCTTCACTGCGATGAACCTTCGGTTCCCAACCCAAAATGCTTTGAGCCAAGGTAATGTCCGGTCTGCGCTGCTTCGGATCGTCGGTAGGCAAGGGGTTGAAGACAATCTTCTGATCGGTTCCGGTTAATTTAATAATCTCCTTCGCAAAATCTAAAATGGTAATCTCATCCGGATTTCCAACATTCACCGGCTGAGCGTAATCGCTCATTAATAAACGATAAATTCCTTCCACCAAATCATCTACATAACAAAACGAACGCGTCTGCGACCCGTCGCCGAACACCGTTAAATCTTCCCCACGAATAGCCTGACCAATAAACGCCGGCAATACACGTCCGTCGTTCAGACGCATACGCGGTCCATACGTGTTGAAGATGCGCACAATGCGCGTTTCAACGCCATGATAAGTATGATAAGCCATGGTAATGGCTTCTTGAAAACGCTTCGCTTCGTCGTAAACGCCGCGCGGTCCAACAGGATTAACGTGTCCCCAATAACTCTCTGTTTGCGGATGAACCAATGGATCTCCGTATACCTCACTGGTTGAAGCCACAATGATGCGCGCATTCTTTTCACGCGCCAATCCCAAACAATTGTGTGTTCCCAAAGAACCAACCTTCAAGGTTTGAATAGGAATCTTCAAGTAATCGATAGGAGAGGCTGGAGATGCGAAATGCACAATGTAATCGAGCTTTCCAGGAATATGAATGAAATTCGAAACGTCGTGATTGTAAAACGTGAAGTGCTCGTTCGGAAACAAGTGCTCTATGTTTTTCAAATCACCTGTAATCAGATTGTCCATTCCAATCACTTCAAATCCTTCCTTCAAGAAACGATCGCACAAGTGACTTCCTAAAAATCCTGCAGCTCCAGTAATGAGTACACGTTCCATATTAATCGTTGTTTACAGTTGAACGACCAATACTCTTGTAGAAGTAGCCCAGCTCTTGCATTTTATCTAATTCGTATAAATTTCTTCCATCGAAAATAACTTTCGACTTCAGTGCTTTTCCAATCTTATCAAAATCCGGATTGCGGAACATGCCCCATTCGGTGCAGATCAACAACGCATCGGCACCTTCCAATGCTTCGTAAGCATCTGTTGCGTAAGAGATGGCATATCCTTTTTGCTTTTGCACATTCGGCATTGCCTCTGGATCATAAGCCACAATGCTTGCGCCGGCTTCCAACAAATGCTCAATCATATACAAAGCCGGTGCTTCACGAATATCATCGGTGTCTGGCTTAAACGCCAATCCCCAAATTGCAATCTTCGTGTGCGTCAATGAATTGTTGAAGTGATCGAGAATCGGTTTCAACAACGTCGTCTTCTGACGCTCGTTCACCTTCATCACCGATTTCAATATCTTGAATTCATATCCGTTATCGTTACCCGATTTCGCCAAAGCTTGAACGTCCTTCGGGAAGCAGCTTCCACCGTAACCCATACCCGGAAACAAGAAACGTTTTCCAATGCGATCGTCTGTTCCAATTCCCAAACGAACCATGTCTACATCGGCACCAACTTTCTCACAGAAGTTCGCAATTTCATTCATGAATGAAATTTTCGTTGCTAAGAATGCATTCGCTGCATACTTCGTCAATTCAGCGCTGCGCTCGTCCATGAAGATAATCGGATTGCCCTGACGCGTAAACGGCTTGTACAATTCGTTCATCAATTGCTTCGCGCGCTCACTGCGGGTTCCAATAACCACGCGATCGGGCTTCATGAAATCGTCTACCGCAAATCCTTCACGTAAAAATTCAGGATTACTCACCACGTCGAACTGAACCTTTGCATTTTCAGCAATGGCGTTGTTCACCAATTCAGCTGTTCCAACGGGAACAGTGCTCTTATCAACGATAATTTTATAGTCGGAAAGTAAATGTCCCAATTGCTTCGCAACGCCGAGTACATAACTTAAGTCGGCGCTTCCGTCTTCACCCGGAGGAGTAGGAAGAGCCAAGAAAATGATTTGCGCATCAATAATTGAACTCGCCAAATCGGTGCTGAAGGTTAATCGTCCTTCGCGAATGTTACGCTCGAACAACACATCAAGGTGCGGCTCATAAATAGGAATAACTCCCGATTTCATTTGCGCAACTTTATCTTCGTTAATGTCAACACACACTACGTTGTTTCCAGTTTCAGCGAAACATGTTCCAGTAACCAGTCCAACGTAACCAGTTCCTACTACGGCTATCTTCATAAATTAAATTTCTTAGGGCGCAAAGATACAATTAAGCGACTTACTTTCGTAGAGCTATATTGACATTAATAGGAACTTATGAAATACGCCATTCAAGCCGAAGGCATTAATAAAACCTACGGAAAATACCAGGCACTTACGAATGTGAGTATCGATATTCCGGAAGGAAAAATATTCGGACTCTTAGGTCCGAACGGTGCGGGAAAAACCACCTTCATTCGTATACTGAATCAGATTATTGAACCCGACAACGGTTTAATTAAATTTTATGGAAATCCCCTTCAGCGCTCGCATGTAGAAGACATCGGTTACCTTCCGGAAGAACGCGGACTGTACAAGAAAATGAAGGTGGGAGAGCAATGCGTTTACCTCGCTCAAATGAAGGGCATGAAGGAAAAAGATGCGCTTACGGAATTAAAAATGTGGTTCGAGAAATTCGAAATACAAGCGTGGTGGGACAAGAAAGTAGAAGATTTGTCGAAGGGAATGGCGCAGAAGATTCAGTTTATCACCACCGTCGTGCACAAGCCGAAGTTACTTATTCTTGATGAACCGTTCAGCGGATTTGATCCCATAAATTCAGAACTCATACACAACGAAATGCTTCGACTACGCGATGAAGGAACAACGATTGTTCTTTCCACGCACGACATGGGAAGTGTGGAATCTTTGTGCGACAACATTGCGCTTATCAATCGTTCTCAAGTTATTTTAAGTGGAAGTGTTGCCGAAGTGCGCGACAGTTTCCGCACGAAAACATACACCTTGAAGTTCGAAGGAACGTTGTTGGAATTCACCATTGCATTGGGTGCGCGATTCGAATTAATGACAAACGAATTGAAAAACGACATTCACACAGTTACCGTTCGAATTAAACCTGAATTTAAATTGAACGACTTATTGAAGCAAGTGATTCCAATGGTTGACATAATTAGCGCAGAAGAAAAAGTGCCAAGCATGCACGACATATTTGTTCAATCGGTTCTTTCATTTAACGAAGCACAAGCATGAGTAAGATAGGATTAATCATTAAGCGCGAATACACAACACGCATTCGCAAAAAGTCATTCATTATCATGACCATCTTAGGTCCGTTGCTTTTTGCTGGACTTTTGTTTGGTACCGTATGGGTTACCTTAAACGACCAACAGACTTACACGGTTTTAATAAGCGATCCGTACGGTTTAGTTACGGAATACCAAGGAGAACAAGACTCGACACTGGTTCCAAGATTTCCAGATCAGTTCAAAGACAATGAAAATGTAATCTACGGATTCACGGAAAAGATTCAAAAGCCGGAAGAATTGAAGGATGGCTTTTATAACATTATGATTGAGCTCGACGAGATTACGATTAATGATGGAAAGTGCAACATGTACTTCGATAATTTTCCTTCCGAGAACATTCAAGGTAAATTGAAGAACGATTTGCAAGAATCGCTCGAACGATTCCGTGTCGTTGATTCGTTGAAACTCGACTACGAGAAATATAAGCGCGCGAAACTCGATGTGAGTTTTGCAGAGATAAACATTAACAAGTTGGGTGAAGAAGATCACACGCAAGAGCGCGCGGTTATTGGATTTGTATTCGCCATACTTATTTACATGTTCATCTTCATGTATGGCGTGCAAGTTATGCGAGGCGTATTAGAAGAAAAAACCAATCGTATTGTAGAAGTCATGATTAGCTCGGTGAAACCCTTTCAACTCATGATGGGTAAGGTGGTTGGAATTGGATTGGTTGGACTTACGCAATTCCTAATTTGGGTAATTCTCTCTGCTGTTTTAGCAACCATTGGATTGAATTATTTCGAATCTCATTTGGTTAACGGTGCTGCTGTTTTAGAAAACGGAGCAGTCGTTGGTAACGGCATGAATCAAGCGGCCATGGCGCAATCGCTCATGAACAACGAAGCCATCAATTGGATTTTCTTAATCAACTGGCCGCTCATGGTGGGTATGTTTATTTTCTTCTTCATCGGTGGATTTTTGTTGTACGCTTCTCTTTTTGCGGCCATTGGTGCAGCTGTTGACAGCGATTCAGACACGCAACAATTCATGCTACCCGTTACACTTCCCTTGGTCTTTTCCTACATTGTTTCGGCCATGCTCATTACCAATCCTGAAAGTCCCATTGGAAATTTTTTCAGCATATTTCCGCTCACTTCACCCATAACCATTATGGTGAAGACTGCCATTGGAAACATTAGCGTCTTGCATTTAATAAGCGCTATGGCCGCGCTCATCGTGGCCTTCTTATTCTTCATTTGGTTGGGAGCAAAAATTTATCGTGTTGGAATTTTGTCGTACGGAAAAAAGGTGAGTTACAAAGATTTATGGAAATGGATACGACAGAAGAATTAAACAACAATCAGCGCGTAGCCATTATCGACTGCGGAACCAACACCTTTAATTTATTGGTGAAGGAAAAGGTGGAAGGGAAGTGGAAGACGCTATTCAAAACCAAACTTCCTGTGAAGTTGGGAACAGGTGGCTTCTCTGAAAATCTGCTATTGCCCGCTAGAATGGCTCGCGGAATAGATGCGTTGTACTCCTATAAAAATGTTATTGATTCGTTAGAAGTGAAAGACGTTCGCGTCTTTGCCACCAGCGCAGTTCGAGAAGCTTCCAACGGAAAGGATTTTGTTGCTCGCGTGAAGAGGCATTTGAATTTTGACATGGAAGTTATTTCTGGAGATCGCGAGGCTGAGCTCATTTTCGAAGGTGTGGTTCAAACCACTGGAGAACTGAAAGAAGATTATTTAATCATGGATATCGGTGGTGGCAGCACCGAATTTATTTTCGTCCGAGACCAAAAGCCGTTGTGGCGCAAAAGCTATTTGCTAGGAGTAAGCCGCATACATGGAATGCTCAATCCCGCTTCAAGAATTAATCAAGACGATGTGAATCGACTAAGAGGTCATTTGAACAAAGAGTTACAAGATTTAATTTCTTTTTTGAAGGAAAATCCGGTGAGGATTTTAGTGGGGTCTTCGGGGTCTTTTGATACGCTGTTTGATATGTACCAATTCGGCGTAGCCGAAGGTTCTTCGAAAGGTGTTGCACAAGGTTCGAGGAAAGATTCTTCGAAAGATGTTTCACAAGATGCTTCGCAAGATTCTGCGAAAGGTTTTACGGAACGTTCTACCGAAGGTTCTAGAAAATTAAATGAGATTCCTTTCAACGCATACCCCTCCATCCATCAATGGCTCGTAGGAAGCACATTGGAAGAACGTTTGAAGCATCCGAGTATTCCGCAGATGCGTGCCGAGTACATGCCGCTTTCAACCTATTTGGTGAAATTCATTTTAGAGCAATCGTCCTTCAACAAAATATACCAATCGGAATACGCATTGAAGGAAGGCGTGCTGGCGCATTATTTAAGTTAAATTTGCAACATGATAATTGTAACAGGAGCAGCCGGATTCGTAGGATCGGCGTTGGTAGCAAGATTGAATGAAGACCGTTTTTTCGATTTGGTGTTGGTCGATGACTTTTCACGCGAAGATCGCAAACGCAATTGGGAAGGAAAGAAATACACCGCGCTCGTTCACAGAGATGAATTTCCAACTTGGTTGGAAGAAAATCAAAATCAAGTTGAATGTGTTTTCCACATTGGTGCTCGCACAGACACGACGGAATTCAATGTTGAAATTTTCGATCGCTTAAATCTTCATTATACACAATCACTGTGGAAGACATGTGCGAAACATGCCATTCCTTTTATCTACGCTTCTTCCGCAGCTACCTATGGTGGCGGAGAGCACGGATACAACGATGATCATACAACCATTCCGCAATTGAAACCGTTGAACCCTTATGGACAGTCGAAACAAGACTTCGATGTGTGGGCTTTGCTACAAGAAGAGGCACCATACTTTTGGGCTGGATTGAAATTCTTCAATGTTTACGGTCCGAACGAATACCACAAAGGCCGCATGGCTAGCGTTATCTTGCATACCTTCAATCAGATAGGAAAGTCTGGAGAAATGAAATTGTTCCGCAGTCACAATCCAAATTTCACAGACGGTGGGCAAATGCGCGATTTCGTTTATGTGAAAGATTTGGTTGAAGTGCTCATGTTCTTAATGCACCACAGAAAAGATTCGGGCATTTATAATTTGGGAAGTGGAAAGGCTAGAACATTTTTAGATTTAGCAACCGCTACTTTTCATTCAATGGGAAAAGAACCGAAAATCTCTTTTGTAGACACCCCGGAAGACATTCGCGACAAGTATCAATACTTCACCGAAGCGAACATGAATAAGTTAATTTCAATAGGTTACAACAAGCAATTTCATTCTTTGGAAGAAGGAGTGAAAGATTATGTAATGAATTATCTACAACAAGATCTTAAAATCTATTGAAGACTTCGAACAAAGAAGGTTTTCAAGTGATTTACTTTTACAATAATTATTGAAACATGGAAAAAATAGTATACGCAACAAGAAGAGAGAGATTCAACGCCGCGCACAAGCTGTGGCACGACGAGTGGGACGAACAGAAAAACTTTGAAACTTTCGGGAAATGTTCAAACCCGAATTGGCACGGTCACAACTACGAATTATTCATTACTGTAAAAGGTGTTCCTAATGAAATTACGGGTTATTGCATGGATCTTAAGCATTTGAGCGCAATTGTAAAGGAGAAGGTGCTGAACAAATTAGACCATAAGAATCTGAATATGGATGTAGATTTCATGAAGGGCATGAAGACTTCAACAGAAAATGTTGCCATTGCTATTTGGGAACAATTGGAAGGATTTGTTCTTGAGAATGGATGTCAATTGCACTGCATAAAAGTAACCGAAACCGAAAATCAAATCGTAGAATATTACGGAGGGAAGTAATGGAAAACCAGAAAACGATAGAAATGGCGGTTGAGCAAATCCTTGCTGCTGTTGGTGAAAATCCTCAGCGTGAAGGATTATTGAAAACGCCGGAACGTGTGGCAAAGGCTTATGGCCATTTGTTGAAAGGTTATGAAGAGAATGCAGATGACGTTTTGAACGGTGCTATTTTTCATGAATCATATTCTGAAATGGTAATCGTGAAAGACATTGAAGTCTATAGTTTGTGCGAACATCACATGTTGCCTTTCTTCGGCAAGGCCCATGTGGCCTATATTCCAGATGGAAAGATTGTAGGTCTAAGTAAGATTCCTCGTGTGGTCGATGTCTTTTCAAGAAGACTTCAAGTGCAAGAAAGACTGACAATTGAAATTCGCGATAGCATTCAAAAAGCGTTGAATCCTGTCGGTGTGGCAGTTGTTTTAGATTGTCATCATCTTTGTATGCAAATGCGCGGAGTGTCGAAACAACACAGCACCACGACTACGAGTGCATACAGCGGATTGTTTTTAACAAGTGACACAACAAGAAAAGAATTTGTAAGTTTACTCCAACTGAATAAATAAAATAAACCATGAACAACAATTTAAACTTAAATGATGGCGTATTTGTAAATGACGACGCTGTAACAAAATCATTCGTATCCAACGTATTTGCCTATATGGCTTTGGCATTAGCCATTTCAGGTGCTTTGGCCTATTTGTTTGGGACAACAGATCTAGTATTTTCTTTAGTAGATCGTTCGGGAATGACTATCCTAGGTTGGGTGGTTATGTTTGCTCCGTTTGCTTTCATTCTTGCCATGAACTTCGGATTCAATAAAATGTCATTCACCACATTATTAGCCGTGTTCTTAGGATATGCAGCTGTAATGGGAATTAGCTTGAGCTTTATTTTCTTGGTGTATGATCTTGGAATTATTACTAAAGTGTTTTTCATTACCGCTGGTCTTTTCGGAGCAATGGCTTTTATTGGTTACACCACGAAAACTGACTTAACTAAGTTCGGTGGAATCTTAATGATGGCTGTAATTGGAATTATAATTGCCTCTGTGGTGAACATGTTCATGAAGAGCTCTCAAATGGATTACATCATTTCATGTGTGGGTGTTTTAGTATTCACCGGACTTACTGCTTATGACGTTCAGAAGATCAAGCGCATTGGAGCAGGAGTAGAGTTCGGAACAGCCGAGGCATCGAAATTGGCCTTAATGGGTGCACTTAATTTGTATTTAGATTTCGTGAATTTATTCATGTTCTTGTTGCGCGTTTTCGCAAGAAGAAACTAAGATATTTTTATTGAAGCGTGAAAGATTACTATTTCATATTGGGTGTATCAAGAAACGCTTCGAGCACAGAAATTAAAACAGCTTACAGAAACGGGTGTAAGCAATTTCATCCCGACAAAAATGCGCATCCCGATGCGCATTTGCGTTTTATAGAAATTCATGAAGCGTATGAATTTCTTGGAGATGAAAAACAGCGCAAGGCATACGATCTTGCACAGAAGAGAAGAGTCACACCAAGCTATCAGCAGTATTACCAGCAAAAGGAATACGCTGCAAGAAACAGAGCTAGAGAATATGCCCGTCAGGATTTCGAGGAGTTTAAAAAGTCGAAATATTACAAAGTGGCTGTAGGAGTGAACAACGGCTTTAATTTTCTTTTTTTATTTATTTGCCTGCTAATTATTGTCATTCCACTGCACATGTACATATTGCAACAAGAACTCCCAGAGAGAGAGCAGCGGCCTTTCTTAGGTTTTCTGGTTCCCATGATTATGGGAATGGCAATGGGCACTTGGGCTTGTTACTATTGGTTCGTAAAGAAGCAAGATATTTTCACTATTTCGTAGATTCTTTTTTTATAAATTTATATAATGAAAAAACACACCCTTAGTTTTCTATTCATTCTAACATCTTTTTATTCCTTCGCTTTCGAAGGAATGTGGATTCCTTCCGTCTTGAATGCCGCTTTTGACGACATGAAGGCCAACGGATTGAAGTTGTCGAAGGAGGAAATTTATTCAATCAATAACACTTCGTTGAAAGATGGAATAGTCATATTCGGGGGTGGGTGCACTGGCGAAATGGTTTCCAACGAAGGATTGCTTTTCACCAATCACCACTGCGGATTCGATAACATTCAATACCATTCCTCGGTTGAACACGATTATCTGAAAAACGGATTTTGGGCCATGAATAGAGAACAAGAATTGGCGTGTCCTGGCTTAACCGCCACCTTCGTTATCGAAATGCGCGATGTTACAGAGGAGGTTTTAAAAGGTATGGCAGGGGTGGAAGAAAAGGACCGCGCTGCGAAAATGAAAGATTTATTAAGTTCAATTGCGAAGAGAGAGAAAGCTGAGAAAAAATGCGACGGATTCGTTCGCGGATTCAATTACAACACGCAGTTCTTTTTGGTTTTGACGAAGACATACAACGATGTCCGTTTGGTAGGAGCGCCGCCTTCATGCATTGGAAAGTTTGGAGGAGATACAGACAACTGGGTTTGGCCTCGCCACACCGGAGACTTCTCAGTTTTCCGCATTTATGCGAACGATAAGAATGAACCAGCAGAATATTCTTCCACCAACAAACCATTCAAGCCTGCACATCATTTTCCTATTTCTTTGAAAGGAGTGAAGGAAGGCGATTTCACAATGGTTTACGGATTTCCTGGACGAACTGAACACTTATTGACTTCTGCCGGAGTGGCATACAACCACGAGCAATTGGCTCCTATGCGAATCGATTTTCGTGAAAAGAATTTGGAAGTTATCAATGCAGCCATGAAAAGCAGCGACGTGCTTCGCATTAAATATGCTGCGAAGCAAAGCAGTGTGGCGAACGCCTACAAGAAATGGCAAGGACAAGAATTAGGATTGAATAAATTCAATGCTATTCAATTGAAGAAAGACGAAGAAGCCAGTTGGTTGGCAATTGCTAAAAAAGAGAAAAAGGAAGCAGAGTACTCGAACTTGTTAACGAGCATTAATCAATTGTACGAAGACTATTACGGGGTAAACATTGCATCTGCCGCTTACGCTGAATTTGTGTTCAACGGACCTGAAATATTTCAGCTATATCAAGACTTTCATGAAATAGCCGATGAAGAAGCCAAGCTTAAAAAAGGCAATCAATGGGAATCGAAAATGAAAGAGTTTTTGGAAGTAGCTAAAGCCTTTTACAAAGACTACGATTTGGAAACCGATAAGAAAAGATTCTTGGCCATGGCGCCCATGTTCGAGCAGTTCACAAAAGGAGCGGTTCATTTTGAAAGTGCAAAATTATCGCGCGAAGCAGCAGGAGATATTTGGTTCAAGGAATCAATGATCGCAGATAGCGCTGCGTTCTTAGGAATGATTCGTTCATTCTCAAAGGATACATTCATTTCTATGAGTGGAAAGTCTAAGAAATACGCCAAGCGTTTGAGTAAGGAGTATTTATACGTTCAAGCCAAAGCGTTGAACGATTATTACAAGAATACATTAGTGCCATCAAAGCGCGAGTTCAACACGAAACACGATCAGCTTATGGAGAAATATGTTTTCTTGTTGGAAGAAATGCGTGGTAAAAAAGAGAAGTGGTGCGATGCGAATTCGACCCTGCGATTGACTTATGGAAAAGTAGAAGGAAGCGCTCCGGTAGATGGAATGGCTTATACACCATTTACAACTGGACAAGGAATTTTAGACAAGAACAGCACAGGCAATCCAGATTTTGAAATCAATGATCGTCTGAAAATGTTATTGCAAAACAAAGAATTCGGAAGTTATGGCGTGAATGGAACTTTGCCTGTTTGCTTCACTGGCAGTAATCACACAACAGGCGGAAACTCAGGTTCTCCCGCATTGAACGGAGACGGAGAATGGATTGGAATAAACTTCGACAGAACGTGGGAAAGCACCATGAGTGACCTCTACTTCAATTCGGAAATTTGCCGAAATGTAATGGCAGACGCGAGGTACGTGCTGTGGGTAATAGACATTTACGCCGGAGCTGGCCATCTCTTGAAAGAGATGACCATTCGACGCTAATTTTTTAAGACCACTGAATAAGGAAATAGATAACCCCAACAACAAGTGCAAAAAGGGTTACTGCGAAAATTACTGGTCCGCCTATTTCGTTCTGTTCAGCTTCGTGTGGAATGTGTCCGTGATCGTCGTGTGAATGTCCCATGGTTTAATTTTTCACAAATATAATTTCATTGTTGAAACACCCAAATAAAAAAGGTTAACACTTCAAGGTTAGCCTTTTCTTTTTCCTGAAAGACTTCTAGTGCAACCTATTGTTTCGTATTATTGTCTTAACATAGGAAACCATACCGAAACCAATGATTTTAAACATACTAAAAAGATCAGCTGTCATTTTCTTGGCCTTGATAGCATCTTTTTCAAGCTCTTCCCAAGTCGTCATCAATGAATTCTGCTTTGCAAATTATTCCGATTACACAGTAGGCGGGGAGTTTGAAGATTGGGTAGAATTTTACAATCCTTCTGCAAGTGCTGTAAACATTGGCGGATATTGGTTAAGTGATGATGCTTTAGATCCAATGAAGTATCAAATTCCCGCTACAGTTTCAGTTCCAGCAAATGGATACAAACTTATTTTAGCAAGTGGAGTTGGTGCATACAATCCCGGTTATCTTGGACAAACGAACACCAACTTCAAGGTTACCCAATCAAACGGCGAAGACCTTGTTTTTTCTGATCCTGCAGGAAATATATTAGAGAGTTACGATTTCGCCACAATAAGTCCGAATCAAATGAACCAATCATACGGAAGAGTTCCGAATGGTTCTGGAAACTTTTTGATTCAAACAAATCCTTCTCAAGGTGCTGCAAATGCGGGAGCAACTGGAAACGGATACGCCGTTCGTCCAACAATGGACATTCAAGCCGGTTATTACGCGGCTCCAATAACTGTAACAATTGCAACGACGGAGCCAGGTGCAACAATCTATTATACGCTGAACGGCTCACAGCCTTCGAACACAAGTACACTATACACAGGCCCGATTAATATCAGCACCACAAAAGTTTTGCGCGCTATCGTTTATTCTCCAACAGCAGGAACCCTTCCTTCATTTACCGAAACAAACACCTATTTCTTTGGGAACGATAACCACACCATTCCCGTTGTTTCAATATCTGGAACAACATTAGATGGCGGATGGAATGGTGATGAATTAACACATCTCGAGTTTTTTCAAAGCGGAACATTTACTGTAGAATCTTCAGGAGATAGCAACGAACACGGAAACGATTCCAATGCATACGGACAAAGAGGTTTCGATTATGTAACGCGTGATGCTTTGGGATACGATGATAAGTTAGAGCACCCGATGTTGCACACAAGTCAAAGACAGAGTTACCAGCGTTTAATTTTTAAGGCTGCAGCCAACGATAATTATCCGTTTTCAGGCGATGGAGCACACATTCGCGATGCCTATGTTTGTGAATTGTCTCGTTTAGGAAACCTGCACCTCGATGAAAGAAAAACAAGAAGTTGTATTGTATACATCAATGGCCAATATTGGGGAGTATACGAGATTCGTGAGAAAGTAGACGATACCGATTACACCAAACGATACTACGATCAACCTGCTGGAAACGTTGACTTCCTAAAAACGTGGGGTGCCACTTGGACCGAGTATGCTGCAGCACCTGGTTTCAATCCGCAAACGCAGTGGAATACGTTGGTGAACTTCATTACAACAAACAGCATGGCCACTCAGGCCAATTACGACTATGTACTCACCCAGTACAATACCATGAGCCTCATCGATTATTTCATCTTGAACGGTTACACGGTTTGCACCGATTGGCTCAATTGGAATACTTCGTGGTGGAAAGGCACGAATCCTTTGGGAGACGGCAAACGTTGGAGATATGCACTGTGGGACAACGATGCAACTTTCGGGCATTACATCAACTACACAGGAGTTCCTAGCACACAACCTACTGCCGATCCTTGTCAGATTGAAAGTCAAGGCGACGTAGGAGGACAAGGACACATTCCTGTTTTGAACGCCTTGTTCGACAATCCAGATTTCTTCGCAGATTATATTCAGCGTTACGCAGAACTTTCAAACACGATCTTTTCTTGTGATCGAATGATAGAAGTCCTCGACAGTATGATTGTGGTTATTGATCCTGAAATGACCCGCCATACTCAGCGTTGGGGTGGAAATGTGACTACCTGGAACAACAACGTTCAGGCCATGCGCAATTTCATTCAAGCAAGATGCGCCACAGAAATTATTGGTGGAATTACAAGTTGCTACGATGTGGTTCCATACAACGTAACTTTCCAAATCGATGGAGTAGGAGATATCATCGTTGGACAAACACAGTTGAGTCCATACGAAACTCCATTTTCAGGAACTTACTTCGGCGATTTAGCCATAGACCTGGAAGCGATAGTAGATTCTATCGTTGGTCCCTGTAGCTCCTTTCAAGGTTGGCAAATCATCAGCGGTACAGGAACTATTTTAGATCCTTCTGCTGCTATTACTACCTTAACAATTCAATCAGATGTCACTGTTCAAGCTGTATTTGGAATTCCTGCTTCAGGTCCGGTTACTGTTTTAAGCGATGTATTTCCTGCTGGTGCTGGTAACATCGTCTTCAATGGAACAGCCCAATCTGCGTATCCTAATACATTCACTGTAAATGCAGGAGATTCCACTTCGGTAAGCGTTACAGCTAATCCGTGGTTCACGTTCAATCATTGGGAAGCAACGAACGCAACACTTCTTCCGAATACAACAGCAACTTCCATTTATTTGAATCCTTGTGCTGCCGATACCGTAGTTGCTATTTTCGACGAAACTCCGCATGCAATTTTGCAAGTAAATGTCATGCCAGCTGGAGCAGGAACAGTGACTATGGACGGTACCGTTCTAGCAGCTTATCCTTGGAGCAATGAAATTATTGCCGATATCGATTACACCTTCAACGCTAATGAAATTCCGGGTGTAACACTTTTCGACCATTGGGAAATAAACAACCATCCACTGAATCCGAATACACTCTCACCCGATGTGATTCTTCATTTAATGGTTAGCGATACGCTAGTTGCAGTCTTTACTATTATCGATGAGTTTCCACTTACCGTGAATGTTCAGCCAACTGGTGCAGGAACTGTTACCATGAACGGAACTCCGTGGACTCCGCTTCCTTCAACACAAGTCTTTTCCGAAAATACATTCATGAATTTCGTGGCTTCACCAATCGATTCATGGACCGCCTTCAACCACTGGGAAATAAATAACCACGTGCTTTCACCATCCCTTTCAAGTTCAATCGTGAATTTCAACTTCACACAACAAGATACGTTGGTGGCTGTGTTCGACGTAACACCACATCATCCGCTTACGGTTATTGTTAATCCAGCTGCAGCTGGAACTGTCTTATTCGACACTGGAAACGCAACAACCAATGTGTTGACCATTGAAAACGAAGACAATGTTCCAGTGAACTTCACTTCAATTCCAGAACAATATTGGGAATTCATTGGATGGGAGTCTACCGCAGGTACGCCAATAAATCCGAACCTTACAGCGAATCAAGTTTCCGCCTCGTTCAATACTGCCGATACGATTATCGCGAACTTCTCGAAAGAACCGTTCTTGTATTTCGTTCCGAATACATTCTCTCCAAACAACGACAACCTGAATGAAGTGTTCAAGCCGGTGTTGAATGGAAACGATCCTTCTTATTATCACTTCTCTATTTACGATCGTTGGGGAGTTTTGATTTTTGAAACAAGTGATCCAGAAGCCGGATGGAACGGCACTTACAAAGGAAATGGAACGCACTATGTCGAGAACGATGCCTACGTGTGGAAGCTTCAAGCGCGTCCAATCGGAAGCCGTGAAAAATTAGAGTTAATGGGCACATTGACGCTGTTCAAATAAACATTTTCGAATTAACTTCGTTGCATGAATATTCGGAACGAAGTTTTTTCAAATCAATCTCTTCAAGACTGGCAAACACTTGCCGAGAAAGAATTAAAAGGAAAATCCCTCGTCTCTTTGGTTCGCCAAAAGGAAGAAGGGATTTTTTTATTTCCCTATTCAACAGAGGCGAAATCTACTGAGGATCCGACTTTTCGCGCAGCTCCTTCGTGGCAGTTGCATCAATCGTTTAAGACGACAGACCCACTTCAATGGAATGGTCTGGCGTTGGAAGCTTTGAACGGCGGAGCGAACAGCCTGACCATTCCCGCTTCTTTCAACGCTGCTGAAATGAAGGTGGCGTTGAAAGATATCTTCGTCGGCTTCATCAATTGGGAGTTGGAGGCGCATGCCGAGCAAGCCGACGATCAGATAGACGCGATTAAGCAAGCTTACGAAGCACAAGATCGCGCAGGAGTTCTGGCCTTCATTCATTCCAAACACATCAACACAAACGCATTGTTCAGTAACCACGCAACAGCGTCGGAACAAATTGCATTCGCAGTTTTAGCTGGAATTGAATTCATAGAAAATACGCATTTGACTATCGATGAGGCTTCCGCTCAAATCCTGTTTCATTTTTCGGTTGGAAGTGAATTGTATGTTGAAATCGCGAAGCTGCGCGCTTTCCGCGCAGTGTGGTCGCACGTCATGAAATCGGGTTCTCCTAAGCACGCGTGTTCGAACCACGCGTTCGTGAAAGTGCAAACAGACGGATATTTCCAAGCGAAGAAAGATACCGACAACAACCTCATTCGTTCTACCATTCAGACCTTGGCAGCAAGCGTTGGCGGAGCGAATCGCATTGAAGTCCTTCCTATGGAATATGCCAATGACGCTGATGTGAGCGAGCAGTTGCGTTGGGCAAGAAACATTCAGCATTTATTAATTGAAGAGTCTTACTTCGACCAATATTCAGATATAGCAAAAGGAAGTTACGCTTTAGAAAAACTTACAGAAGACCTATCTAGAAAGGCGCTGGAGACCATGAAGGAATTTGAAACTTCCGAGAAATTGGAACAATTCATTCAAACAAAAAAAGAAGAAAGAAGCCTTCAACATGCACAACGTGTAGTAGTGGGCGAAAACAAATATGTGCAGTCATGAGTAAATTGAATTGGAAAGAAGTGGGCTTCAACTTTAAAGAAGAAGTGAAGGCTGCAACGTGGGGAGCAGGCGCAGCGCCGTTTTTACGCGGTCCGTATGCAAGCATGTACACCGTTCGCCCGTGGACCATTCGTCAATATGCCGGATTCAGCACCGCTGAAGAATCGAATGCGTTCTACAAACGCAACTTGGCCATGGGACAAAAAGGATTGTCTGTGGCTTTCGATTTAGCCACGCACCGCGGATACGACAGCGATCACGAGCGCGTGAAGGGAGACGTAGGAAAGGCAGGAGTAGCCATAGATTCAGTGGAAGACATGAAAGTCTTGTTTCATGAAATTCCATTGAACGAAATGTCGGTAAGCATGACAATGAACGGCGCAGTTCTTCCCATTCTTTCCTTCTACATTGTAGCCGCCGAAGAGCAAGGCGTGCGTCCCGATCAACTCACCGGAACCATTCAGAACGACATTCTGAAAGAGTTCATGGTTCGAAACACATATATCTATCCGCCAACGCCAAGCATGCGTATTGTCTCAGACATCTTTGAATTCTGTTCGAAGGAAATGCCGAAATTCAATCCGATTTCCATTTCCGGATATCACATGCAAGAGGCTGGAGCAACGCAAGAAATTGAGTTGGCTTATACGTTGGCAGACGGTCTAGAATACGTTCGCGCAGGATTGAAAGCGGGAATGAGCATCGACGATTTCGCTCCGCGTTTGTCGTTCTTCTGGGCCGTGGGCATGGACACCGTAACTGAAATTGCGAAGATGCGCGCAGCTCGCGTGTTGTGGGCGCAACTCATTAAGTCCTTCAACCCGAAAAACGAAAAATCAATGGCGTTAAGAACCCACTGTCAAACCAGTGGCTGGAGTCTAACGCGTCAAGATCCATACAACAACGTGGCTCGCACATGCATTGAAGCACTCGGTGCCGCTTGGGGTGGAACGCAGAGCTTGCACACCAACGCGCTCGATGAAGCCATTGCTTTGCCAACCGACAACAGTGCGCGCATTGCGCGAAACACGCAGTTGATCATTCAAGAAGAAACAGGTCTTTGCGAAGTAGTCGATGTGTGGGGTGGAAGTGAAGTGGTGGAAAAGCGCACACAAGAAATTATGGACGCCGCTTGGAAATTAATTGAAGAAGTGGAAGAGATGGGCGGAATGACCAAGGCCATTGAAGCAGGTATTCCGAAGTTGCGAATTGAAGAAGCCGCAGCGCGGAAGCAAGCCCGCATAGACAGCGGAAGAGACAAGATTATTGGAGTGAATATTTTCCAGTTGGAAGAAGAAAGCACCATGGATATTTTGCAAGTCGACAACGACGCAGTGCGTATTTCACAAATCGAAAGATTAGTTAAAACGAAAGCAGAGCGAAACGAAGAAGCTTGTCAGCAAGCCTTGAAAGCCTTAACTGAAGCGGCACAGAGCGAAAGTGGAAACTTATTAGCGCTCTCGGTTGAAGCCGCTCGCTTGCGTGCAACCTTGGGAGAAATTTCAAGTGCATTGGAAGTAGTGTACGGAAGATATTCCGCACAGATTAGAAGTATTTCAGGAGTTTATTCAAACGAATCGGCCATGGACAAAGACTTTATTGAAGCGCGCAGACGCTCAGATGAATTTGCAGAGTTAGCAGGAAGAAGACCGCGCATCTTGGTTGCGAAGATGGGACAAGACGGACACGATCGCGGAGCGAAAGTGATTGCCACATCGTTCGCCGACATTGGCTTCGATGTTGACATGGGGCCGTTGTTCCAAACCCCTGCTGAGGTTGCGAAACAAGCAGCAGAGAACGACGTGCACATGGTTGGGGTATCTTCATTAGCGGCTGGGCACAAGACGTTAATTCCGGAATTAATTTCCGAATTGAAGAAGTTAGGACGAGAGGATATTGGTGTTATTGCCGGCGGAGTAATACCCGAACAAGACTTCGAGTTTTTATATAACGCCGGGTGCGTAGGCATCTTTGGTCCAGGTACTAAGATTGCCACAGCGGCACAGGAAATTCTAACATTAATGATCGAAGCACTCCAAGGCGAATGAACACAGTAGAGCAGAAGAAAGATGCGTTCGAGCGCTTGTTAACCATCATGGACGAGCTTCGCGAGAAATGTCCGTGGGACATGAAGCAGACGTTGGAAAGTCTTCGTCATTTATCCATAGAGGAAGTCTATGAATTGGGCGATGCCATTCTAGAAGGTGATATGGAAGAAGTGAAGAAAGAGTTGGGCGACGTGTTTTTGCATTTGGTTTTTTATTCCCGTATTGCCAGTGAAACCGAGGCTTTCGATGTAGCCGATGTGTTGAATTCTATTTGTGAGAAGCTTATTTCAAGACATCCGCATATTTACGGAGATGTTGTGGTGAAAGATGAAGCGGAGGTGCTTTCCAATTGGGAAAAATTAAAATTGAAGGAAGGAAAGAAGAGTGTGTTGGAAGGCGTTCCGCGTTCGTTGCCGGCTATGGTGAAGGCGCAGCGCATTCAAGACAAAGCGAAAGGAGTGGGGTTCGATTGGGACAATGCCGATCAGGTTTGGGAAAAGGTTTTGGAAGAATTGAATGAATTCAAAGAGGCTAAAACGAAAGAGGATCAAGAAGAAGAATTCGGCGATTTACTTTTTTCACTCATCAACTACGCGCGCTTCAAGGGAATACATCCGGAAGATGCCTTAGAGAAAACGAACAAGAAATTCATATATCGTTTTCAGTATTTGGAAACAGAGAGTGCGAAAGACGGGAAGCAAATGGGCGAGATGACCTTGAACGAAATGGATGAATATTGGAATCGCGCAAAGGAATTAAAAAAGAAATCATAAAATGAAAAACTACGTTTGGATAATCGGATTGCTTTTATCGGTAAGCAGTTGTGTCGCTCCTAGAGCCATCACCAATTCAGGAAAAGTGACTCCGAAAGGCAACTGGGTAGTGGCTACCAATCAAACTTACAACATTCCGAGCGCGCCTGCTGAAAAGGTGGCTAGTGCAATTGATATCAATCTCGATAATTTATTGAATGGCTCAATCGATACCGTTTCATTGGCTCAATCGAATGCAGTGGCAACCGATTGGCAGAAAGTAGGCGAGGCGCTTATTGCGAATAACTTCGATCCCATTGGTGGCGGATTTGAATTTGGTGTTCGTTATGGAATTGCAGAACGCTTCGATGTTGGATTTAAAAAAGTAGGAAGGGCCAAAGCCATTGATGTACAATATCAGTTTTTAGGAAGTTTGGGTAACGTAGACGACTTCTCGGAATCGGCTACCAACAATTGGTACGGAAGCATTGGACTTCAGTATTCCAGTCAAGATTTATCACTTCCTTTTTGGGCGAAGCCTTTAACCTCAAAATTGGAATATGATTTTAGTCGAAAGGATATTTTGGTTCCATTGATCTTCAGTTACGGGTTGGGCAATGAAGAATCGATAGGAGCCATCTCATTCGGACTATCTTACAACTTCACCCGCATGCATTATTCAACCACTCCGTTTACGTATGCGCGCATTCAAGACGTCAATGGAGTTGTCACCGCATTAAACACAGCAGCCATCACCGAATCGAAGTCCATCAGCAGTTTCGGTGCTTTCGCCAATATGAAGATTGGATATCGTCGTTTCTATTTCGTTCCAGCCATAGCCGTTTACTACCAGAATTACGGAACGCTACAGAACTTCATTGGCGAGTCTTTTCAGATGAAAGGGCTAACGGTAGTTCCTTCGTTGGGGTTGCGTTTGCGCCTTGGAAAATCGAAAAGTTAAATGCTCACCGAAGGTTTGATCGCGTGCGATTGATTCGAAGAATTGATCACGGAGTGATTGTAGTCCCCTCATTCTGTTTCTCCTACTGTTTCTCATTCTTGAGTTAGAAAAAAGATCGTACACTTTTTATGTTGCGGCAGCTTGGAAATCACAAAATATTTTTAAATCGGATTCATGCAAGGATTCAAAGTTCTTCAACGCACCAGCTGTGACGTTATACCAATATGAAATGAAAAAGAATAGAAAACCAATTTTTTTTAATTTCAATTTTAAATTTCGAAGTTGATTATTGGATATTCAGTCAAAAAAGAGTTGTTAATTTTCACCGGAATGATTCACAGAGGAAAAAGTTCTTGTTTTGCCTTTTCTCGGAGCAAATAGTTTCTCATCACCAATTAGTGATCACAAACGGTTACTTATTTTGTTCTTGTAATGGCTGTAACTTCTATTTTATTCGAAGATTTTACAATTCCAGTTACATTGATTCTACCATCAGATACATTTGGCACATTGGCCGAAATTGATTTGGGAATAAGTAAAGAAATTTTGTAGTTTCCAGTTCCTTTAACCGTTCTACAATAAAACTTATAATCTGTCATATTGTAATATTGCAAAGAATGAATATCCTCAAAATCGGGTCCATTATTGAACATTCTAAGTGTTCTTCCATCATATAAAGGACCTTTTTGAGAGTACTCGCCGTACCATAACCAAGTGACCGTAACTTTCTTTCCAATGTATTTATCAGCATTATCTTCAAAATCAGTGTGGTCAATTGTAATTTGAGAAATTCCAACCTTGTATAAAAAGGTAAGGATCAGGATTAAGAAGATTTTGATTTTCATATTGTTTATATTTTACAAATCAGTTGACGGTTTATTGTTAACAAAGGTAATTTATAATTAAGTTTTAAAATAATATTGTGCCTTTACAGATTTACATTAAATAGAACTTTGAATATCAAGATTCTTTTGATAAACTGGTGAAAGAATGTAGCTAAAATAGCCCCTTTTTTCTCTTTATTATGTTTATTAGATGGTAAGCTTCCCGAAAAACTGAAACATCTTAAATTAGAGTCCGTAAAACTCAACCATCATGAAAAACTCAAAATTTACGGAGTCTCAAATCGTATCGATTTTAAAACTTCAGGACAGCGGAATGTCT